>UOGG01000104.1_pt1 | contig 14039 bp, 15 predicted proteins | sample 1990151 | NCBI WGS metagenome assembly UOGG01 (sample SAMEA4728526, study PRJEB27164) | hydrothermal vent metagenome | biome: marine basaltic hydrothermal vent biome; feature: marine hydrothermal vent; material: mineral | place: Pacific Ocean | collected 2011-06-14/2011-07-23 | depth 1741 m | reverse complement strand
AGGAAAAAAATATTTTTCCTTTAGGTTTTCTCTGTGCCTTTGCGGTAAAAACAGGGGTTAGTTTTTATTTTGGGTTTTGAGCAATTTGGCGCTGACGACCGCAAGTGTGAACCAGCCGATCATGAAAGACAGACCGCCGAGTGGCGTGACGGGTCCGAAAAAACGCGGGCCGTCGAAGGCCAGGGCGTAGAGACTGCCGGAAAAAAGAACAATCCCGGTGGTGAAGAAAATGCCGACTTTTTTTAATCGTTGCTTTCCCGCCTCTCCAAAATTCTGAACAAGGATGCCGACCAGAATGAGCGCCAAGGCGTGATAACCCATGTATTGGGTGCCGGTTTGGAAGGTCGCCAGTTTTTGTTCGGTGAGAAGGTCTTTCAACGAATGCGCACCAAACGCACCCAGCATGACGCTCAACCCGCCGAAACTTGCTCCTAATGAAATCCAGTTCATGATTTGTAGTCCTTAATTATGTGGAGGCTTGTGCTACTGCTAATACTAATGTCATCGCGAGCTACTGGAAGTAGCGCGGCGACCCAGGGACTCTGGGTTGCTTCGTCACTGGTGCTCCTCGCAAAGACGGTCAAATGATCGCACAAAATTTTCTTGATTTCCTCATCAGTGTCCACTTGTGGTTCCATTATGATTTTCTTAACCAAAGTTGAGTGCTCATTGCTCACCCCACCATATTGTAATTGCGCACGCGGTACTCGACCCCGAATTCTTTTTTGACGATTTCTTCGCAGGCGGTTTCATCTACGTTTTCCTGCTCAGTCACGATGGTCACTTGTACTTTGGGAATGTGTTTTTTGGCTTCTTCAATAAAGATTTTGATCTTGTCGTAAATCCCGTTTCGGAACCCCGGCAAGGGGCGGCAGATTTCGTCGTAGGCTTCGGAGCTGTCGGTGTTCAGGCTGACGGAGATTTCATCGATCAGCCCTTTTAGCTCCGGCAGTATATTGCGTTTGTTGATGACGTTGCCGTGACCGTTGGTGTTCAGGCGGACACGTCCTCCGGCTTGCTTGACTTTTTGGGCCACTTCTTTGATGACCGACAAGCGCAGGGTGGGTTCGCCGTAGCCACAGAACACCACCTCGTCGTATTTCGTCGGATCGTCAATTGCTTGCCAAACCTCCTCGGCTGTCGGTTCACGGTCGAGTTTGAGGTTGTACCCCTGCACGACAGGGTGGGTGAGGCGCGTGCAGAACACGCAATCGTCGGTGCATCGTGTCGTCAGGTTGAGGTAAAGCGAGTTGCGAATTTGATACGAGACGGTTCCTGTAGGAGCGTTTTTTCCGATGCCGAACAGTTCAAAAAAATTCAACTCGGATGTGCGTTGTACATCTTCAATCCGCAATCCGCGAATGTCCGCGATCAATTCAGCAGTGTGGTTGACAAAAGCCGGTTCGTTGCGTTTTCCTCGTTTGGGAACGGGGGCGAGGTACGGGCAGTCTGTTTCCACAAACAGCCGGTCGGCGGGAATGGTTTTTGCCACGGCCCGGAGTTCATCGGATTTTTTAAACGTCACCGACCCGGAGAAGGAAATATAAAACCCCATTGCAAGGGCTTTGTCGGCCAGCCACTGATTGCCGGAAAAACAATGAAATATGCCCGAACGGGCTTTGTCGTTGACAGGGTAGAACTCGGACATTATCGAGATCATGTCTTCGTTGGCGTCCCGGCAATGCACGATGATGGGTTTATCGAGTTCTTTTGCGAGTTGCAGTTGTTTTCTCAGGTGCTCCCGTTGCAATTCCGGCGGCGAATAATTTTTGAAATAATCGAGGCCGATTTCTCCCACCGCGACCATTTTTGGATGCGCGAGCAGTTGCTTGAGGTCGGCATAGGTTTCGTCGTTGATGGATTTTACATCGTGGGGGTGTATGCCCGCTGTGGCGTAAATAAAATCGAACCGTTCTGCAAGCTCAAGCGAGCGGGCACTGCTTTCAACATCGCATCCGATGTTGAGGATATAGTCCACGCCGTTATTTTTTGCCCGCTCAATCACTTCATCGCGATCGGCGTCGTATTGTTCCATGTCGAGATGGGCGTGGGTGTCTATGATCATCGCACACGGACTCCTTCGGGAAGCTCGGTGTCGAAGCCGGCCAGAATTATTTTTCCGTCAGCTGATCCCGCAATGACCATCCCCTCGGACTTGATGCCCATCAGTTTTACCGGTTTCAGGTTGGCGACCAGAACGATGGTTTTGCCGATCAACTGATCCGGCTCATAGGCTTCGGCGATGCCCGCCAGAACCTGCCGGGTTTCTGTGCCGATGTCCACTTTCAGTTTGATCAGTTTTTTGGATTTTTTAACCTTTTCCGCCTCCAGGATTTTCCCGGTCCGAAGATCGACCTTCATGAAATCATCTATGGTGATTTGATCCATATCCTCTTTCTTTGATTCTGCAATTTGTGGTTTTTCAGAACCTGCAGAACTTTGTATGCTCGCAAGAATTTTTTCCGCTTCCTTGTCTTCAATTCTGGGGAACAATTGTGCGCCGGATTGAACTGCGTTGCCGGGTTTCAGCCCGCCCCATTTGGCGATAGATTCCATCCCCTGTTCTTCGATTGCGACGTCGACCCCCAATTGCCGGTTCATGGAGTCTGCGCTTTCAGGCATGAAGGGGTAGATGAGTATGGCGATGGTCCTTAGAGATTCGGCGGAATTGTACATCACGGTTTTGAGTCGTTCTTTGCCTTCGTCGGTTTTCGCCAGATTCCATGGAGCAGTCTTGACGATGTATTGATTGGTCGCGTCCACCAGTTCCCAGATTTTTGCGAGGATTTTGTTGTAAGCAAGGTCTCCGTAGAGTGTTCTTACGTTGGACACCGTTTGTTCCGCCTTAGAGCATAGAGCGGTGTCTTCTTCGCCTCCGGTAGCCGGTTCCGGTATCGTCCCGGAAAAATATTTCTGGATCATATTGGTGGTACGGTTTAACAGGTTCCCCAGGTTATTGGCGAGGTCGCTGTTACGCCGACCGATGAGCGCCTTGTGGGAGAAATCGCCGTCCAGCCCGAAGGGAACTTCTCTCAGAAGAAAATAGCGGATGGTGTCGACGCCGAACTGGTCGATCAGCGAATTAGGCTCCACCACATTGAACAGGGACTTGGACATTTTTTGTCCGTTGACTGTCCACCAGCCATGCGCAAAAATATTTTTTGGCAGGGGGAGGTCCATGGCTTTCAGCATGGTGGACCAATACACCGCGTGCGTGGTCAGAATGTCTTTGCCCACAAGGTGATGATCGGCGGGCCAGAAGCCGGAGGCTCGAATTTTATCCAGCGTGCCGAAAGTGGAAATATAGTTGATCAGTGCGTCGAACCAGACGTAGGTGACGTAGTCGTCGTCGAAGGGCAGGGGGATGCCCCAGGACATGCGCGATGTGGGCCGGGAAATGCAAAGGTCTTCCAGAGGCTTGCTCAAAAAACCCAGCACTTCATTTTTTCTGGAAGCTGGCTGAATAAAACTTTCATTGTTCTTGATATGTTCGATCAGCCAGTCTTGATACTGGCCCATTTTGAAGAAGTAATTGCTTTCGGTGATCTTCTCTACCTTGCGCCCGCACTCGGGGCAATTGCCTTTGACGAGGTCTTTTTCCGTCCAGAATCTTTCGTCCGGCGTGCAATACCAGCCCTCATAACTGGCCTTGTAAATTTCGCCTTTATCGAAAAGCTTCTTCAGGATATCGAGGACGATTGCCTTGTGCCTGTCTTCCGTGGTGCGGATGAAATCGTTGTTGCAGATATTGAAACGAACCCACAGTTCCTTGAACCGGACATTGAGTTTGTCGACATGTTGCTGGGCATCGACCCCAAGGTTTTTCGCCGCCTGATCTACTTTTTGTCCGTGTTCGTCGGTTCCGGTGAGGAAAAATACCTCGTAGCCTTCCAGCTTTTTGTAGCGTGAAACCACATCGGCGGCGATGGTGGTGTAGGCATGGCCGATGTGGGGTACGTCGTTGACGTAATAGATTGGGGTCGTGATGAAGAATTTTTTACCGTTTTTTTGCATTGGGTCGGTTTCTATTTTTCAGGATTAAATTTGTAAAGTGCAAGCTGAAAAAGCTCAATTTCGTCATCGCGAACCGCCACAGGCTCGCAATGATGATCAAATGATCTTCCTCAAAAAAACTTACTTGGATTTTTTAGGTTTAAGATAGTCTTTCAGCTCATCCAGCGGATAGGTCAGCACACTTTCATCATCGAGGCGGACGATGATTCTTTGTTCAAGAATTTCGTTTTTGAGCACTTTGCCCGGTCCTTCAGGGGTTTCGATTCTGCTTCCGTGTTTTGGAAGGCCACGGATCAACTCTTTATAATTTCCATGTTCATATTGAAGACAGCACATCAGCCGTCCGCATACCCCTGAAATTTTGCTGGGGTTGAGCGCAAGGCCCTGGTCCTTGGCCATGCGAATGGTCACAGGTGAAAATTCATTGAGAAATGTAGAACAACAAAGGGACTCGCCACACACGCCGTTTCCGCCGATCGCGCGGGCTTCATCGCGCACGCCGACTTGCTTCATTTCGATCCGGTGATGCAGGTTCGAAACAAGTTCTTTGATCAACTGGCGAAAATCGACACGCCCTTCGGCGGTGAAAAAGAAAATCGTCTTGTTGGCGGGCGGGAGGTGGACCACCCGGCTGAGATTCATCGACAGCTTCAGTTCGGAGATTTTCTCATTGCACAAATTTTTCGCCCGTTCTTCTATGGTTTTTCGTCTTTCCTGAGCTTGCAGGTCATTTTCATTTGCTGTCCTGAGGACTCTTGAGTGACTTGCAGATCCATTCTTTGAAAAATTTATGATTTTATTGGAGGCGACAGTTCCGATTTCCTGGTTATTTCCTGATTCGATGATCACCAACATTCCGACTTTCAGTTTTAGCTGGCCGGGATCAAAAAGCTCCGATTTTCCCTTGTCCCGAACGCGGATTCCGATGAGGAACTTGGGCGGGGTGGCGTTTTTTTGAGTGGCGGTTGAAGATTGTTCGGGTGATGAGTTCATGATAAATTTATTTAAGCCGCTTCACAAAATTGAATCAGCATGTGGTCGAGAGAAAGCTGGAGGTTTGCATTTGCCGTCAACGCCGATTTGGTTTCGAGGGCGGAATCGAACATGGCGGTCAAGGTTCTGGTCGATTTTTTTTCAGCAAGTGGTTTCAGCCGGTCGAGAATGTCCCGGTTCAAAATCTCCGGGTTTTCCCCCTGGCATTTGATGACCGCAAGATCGCGTAACAGGTTCAACATTTCGTCCAATACCGATTGGATTTTGTCTGCTCGTTTGGCCCATTGTTTGGTCCACTTAAAGGCCACATCCATGCGTTTGAATGACACCTGTTCGAGCAGGAATAATATTTCTTCCCGGTATTGATCGGTTACTTCAATGTCTTCTTCCAAAGCCCGGCTGACTCGCCCCATGGACCTCAGTGTGCGTAAATCCAACTCCTTTTCGGAAAACTCTTCCGTTTCAGAGAGCGTGGATTGTCTGAGAATCTGCCGGACGGCCTCGGTGGGCAGAAGGTGAAACTGGATTCCCTGACAACGGGAGACTATTGTCGGCAACAATTGATGCGGATTGGATGCGATCAGGATGAGTATGGTGGATGAAGGTGGTTCCTCCAGAGTTTTCAGCAACGTATTGGCGGCCTGCGGGTTCATTGTTTCCGCGCCGTCGATAACCGCCACTTTTGTTTTGGCTTCATAGGGGAGGAAAGCCAGCTTTTTTTGTAGCTCCCGTATTTCTTCTACGTTGATATATGCGTTTCTTGCTGTAGGCGAACTTTTCTTCGGCTCCAGAAAGAAGAAATCCGGGTGCATTCCCTGGTCGATTTTTTTGCAGGACGGGCAGTCGCCGCAATTGTCTGTCAGCCCGGAACCCTCACAATTTAGAGCCTTGGCAAATTCTATCGCAGTGAGTTTTTTTCCGATGCTTTCGGGGCCATAGAAAAGATAGGCGTGCGAAACGCTTTTATTTTCAAGCGCATTCTGGATGATTCGCCTGGGTTGATCCTGACCCAAAATCCGTTGGAGTGACATGGCTGTTTATATAGGAGCCCAAATCATTCATTTTCCCGATCCACTGTGAAAATGGAGACTTCAATGGGTTTCAGTTTATTATAAATCAATATGTTATTGCGACTACGGCGAAATACCCTGATGCCGATGATGGACGGTGATTTCGCTTAGGCCGGGTACAAAACATATGAATCGGTGTCCATCTTAATACAGCCGTTGGTTTGTGTAAACGAAAACCTTCCTATTATATACAGCGGCGGTGGAACTCTGAAGTCTTTCAGATCCTTGATATTTTGAGATACGCGGACTAATTTTTGCTGAAATGAGGGTTGATTATTGAAAAGGACGGAAGAATCTGTTATTAATCACAAGCGTTTATAATATATGACAGAGAAGAGCATATCCTTCCCTCTTAGTTCTTATTTCTTTAACACCGAAACTGGACACCCCATGGCTGTTGGCGAAAAAGAAAAACGAAGCGTAAAGCGAAAAAGAAAGCCAAAGATACTTGCGGTCATAAACGATTCCTGCACTGGTTGCAGTGGGGCGCCTATTTGCATCACCGAATGCCCCGTAGACAATTGCATGTACGAAGTGGAAAACCCGGACGCACCTATTTTCAACAGGGTATATGTTGACCCCCTGTTGTGCATCGGATGTAAAAAATGTATCACGAAAGGTCCAATGGACACTTTGCTGGAGGGGTGCCCTTGGGATGCGATAGATATGATTCCTATCGATAAATTTGAGGAAGAACATGGGACGCTTGCTTATTAGGCAATTGGTCTTTAGTCAACCCGTTTCACATTTATTTGCCGAAAGAATTCGGTAAAGGGAAAAAATTTTTTGGACAAATAAAACAGCTTGTTGTAAGATAGCCTCCTTTTTTTCCTTAGTGGCCGTTTTCTCCCAAAAATTCAATGAGTGAAAGCAACGACCTCCGTCAAGGCTTGGGCATAGCAATCAGGTTAGGGACGGAAATGACAGTTGCCACATTGCTTGGCGCAGGTATTGGGTATGGCGCCGATCAATTCTTCGGAACCAAACCCTGGGGGATTGTGGCGGGTGTGATTCTTGGCGGAGCCGCCGGAATGCTGAACGTCTACCGTGCCGCTCAGGTCATGACCGAAGAACTGGTCTCGGCAGAAGAAAAAACAAAGGAAGATCAGGATCAAAACAACAAATCGGATCAGGACGGAAATAGTTAAATAATGGAAAGCCCTTTACATCATTTTGAGCTTCACACCATCATTCCCTTAAGTGTGGGGGGAGTGGATATATCGATCAACAAGGCCGTCATCGCCATGTGGGTTGGCCTCGCCCTGATTTTTGGAATGTTCAAACTGGGCTCTGGAAAAGGCAGGCAGTTGATTCCCGGAAAACTTCAGAGTGTTCTGGAGATCGCCATAGAATTCATTCAGGGGATGGTCGAAGAATTCATCGGCAAGGAAGAAGGGAAGAAATATTTCTCTTTTGTCGCCTCTCTATTTCTCTTCATCCTCACCTGTAATTTAATCGGGTTGGTTCCAGGTTCTTACACCATCACCAGTCAGATAGCTGTTACTGGTGCGTTTGCGGTCGGAATATTTCTTATGACGCTGGTGATAGGGTTTGCCAAGCATGGAGCGCATTTTTTATCCATCCTGGTTCCTCCGGGGATTCCAAAAGTCATGATTCCGGTCATGATCCCCATTGAAATCATCAGCATGCTGGCCCGTCCTTTATCCCTGGCGGTCAGGTTGTTTGCCAATATGACGGCGGGGCACACGGTTTTAGCCGTGCTCTTTGGGCTGGCGATGACATCCCCTATGTGGATTGGGTGGATGCCATTTGGGTTTACGATCATCATCAATGGGTTGGAGGTTGCCATTGCTTTTATCCAGGCATATATTTTTACGACGTTGACCTGTGTGTATATTGGTGATGTGATCAAGTTACATTAATTATTGTGAAAAAAGGAGAATCAGTATGGGTGCAGAAGCAGCAGCATTAATTGGCATGGGGTTGTGCGCGGCGGGCTTTTTCGGCGCGGCTTTAGGAATTGCCTATATTTTTGCCAAGACCATTGAAACCGTGGGCCGACAGCCAAACGCTGAAAAGCATGTCGCGAAGTATTGCTGGATCGGGTTTGCCCTGGTTGAAGCCATCGCGCTTTATGCTCTGGTCATCGCGTTTATTATCATGCCCTAGGGTAGATTTTTTCAGGGGGCGGGTCGGGTTGTCTCGACAATGCCGTCTCCTGTGTTAACACTTCCTTTTTTGTTGAAAGGGATACAATGCCACAGTTTGAGCAATTCGAAGTTTTCAGCTCACTAATTTTCTGGTCCTTACTTTCTTTTGGGATTTTCTTTTTTCTCCTCAAGAAGTTTGTGTTTCCTCCTATTCTGGAAACTCTTGATGAGCGTGAGAAGAAAATCCGCGGAGATATAGAAACCGCCGAAAAATTAAAAAAAGAAGCGGTCACAATTAAAGAAGACCTGGAAAAGGAGCTCAAGAGCGCTCACGATAGAGCTAAAACCATCGTTCAGATGGCGACCAGTGAGTCCAAAAAAATCCAGGAAAAATCTTTGAACGAGACTCAGGCCAAAATCAAGCAAATGCAGACTGACATGGAGCGGGAAATAGAAGTTTCTCGCAACAAGCTGATGTCAGAAGTCCGTGGCTTCACCGCCGCGTTGACCATTTCTTCGACAGAAAAATTCCTGAAAAAGGCCATGGACGACAAGGACAGGAAAAGGCTGGCGGAAGAATCCATCGAAGAAGTTCTCAGGGAAATGCAACAGGGGTAGATGACCTGACGATTATGTCGGCACAGGTTTTGTAACTTATATAGGCTGTTATATCCATGATAGAAAATTTGATAGGCAAACGATACGCGGAGGCGCTTTCCGGCAACGTCGCGAAAGACTCCAAACTGACCTCGGTGTTAGAAAACCTGCAAGCCTGCAAGAGTGCTTTTAATACGCAGAATAAGTTGGTGCAGTTTTTCTCCCATCCCACCATATCGCTGGAAAAGAAGACCAGCATGGTGAAGGCATTGTGCGCCCGTCTAAAAGTCGAGCAGGTAGTCTGCAACCTGATGGTTTTATTGTCCGAGCGGAAAAAGATCCTGTATCTGGAAAACATAGCCGAATATTTTGAAAAGATTGTCGATGAGAGGTTGAATCAAGTCCGCGTTTCCGTTTGGTCGGCGCACGAGTTGACCAAAGCAAATGTCAAAAGACTGCAATCAGCCTTGAACGGTATTTTAGGTAAAACGATTTTGATTGATGTTCATATAGATGAATCATTGATTGGCGGAGTTCAGTTGAAAATCGGAGATCAGGTCGCCGATGCGACCATCAAAAACCGCCTGACCCTGCTAAAACAAAAATTGGAAAAAGAGGAGGTAGCCTAAGTGAGTTTGCGAGCCGATGAGATCAGTTCTCTGATCGAAAAACAGATCCAGGGGTTTGATGAAAGTGTCGAGCTCAAAGAGACGGGGCGCGTGATTTCCGTTGGTGACGGTATTGCCCGTATCTATGGTTTGGGAAATGCGATGTCCGGCGAGCTCCTTGAGTTTCCCGGCGGTTTGGTCGGCATGGTGCTGAACCTCGAAGAAGACAATGTAGGAGCTATTCTCCTTGGATTTGACAGCGACATTAAAGAGGGCGATGAAGTCAAACGCACCGGCCGTATCATGGAGGTTCCCATTGGACCGGAACTGGTTGGCCGGGTTGTCAATGGCCTGGGTGAGTCCATCGATGGTCGTGGCCCCATAAAGACCAAAAAGTTTGGCCCGATCGAAAGAGTGGCCCCCGGCGTGATCGACCGTAAGTCCGTACACGAGCCCTTGCAGACCGGGATCAAAGCCATCGACGGGATGATTCCCATCGGGCGTGGACAACGGGAATTGATCATTGGCGATCGGCAGACCGGCAAAACAGCGGTTGCGATCGACACCATCATCAATCAAAAAGGTCAAAACGTTTTTTGTATCTATGTCGCCGTGGGTCAAAAACGGTCCACCGTGGCCCGGGTGGTGAAGACTCTGGAAGAGCACGGCGCGATGAAATACACCATCGTGGTTTCCGCGTCCGCTAGTGATCCGGCTCCCATGCAGTTCATCGCACCCTATGCGGGTTGCGCGATGGGTGAATATTTCCGCGACAACGGACAGCATTGCCTGATCGTGTATGACGATCTCTCCAAACAGGCCGCGGCTTATCGCGAGTTGTCCCTTTTACTCAGGCGCCCGCCAGGTCGGGAAGCCTATCCCGGTGACGTATTTTTTCTGCATTCAAGGTTGCTCGAACGGGCCGCCAAAGTCAGCGATGAATTGGGTGCGGGTTCCATGACCGCCTTGCCCATCATCGAAACTCAAGCGGGCGACGTTTCGGCCTACATTCCGACCAACGTGATTTCCATCACCGACGGACAGATATTTCTGGAAACCGATTTGTTTTTCTCAGGCGTTCGGCCTGCGATCAACGTGGGTTTGTCAGTCTCCCGTGTGGGTGGTTCCGCCCAGATCAAAGCCATGAAACAAGTGGCCGGTCAGTTACGGCTTGACCTTGCTCAATACCGTGAGATGGCGGCGTTTGCCCAGTTTGGTAGCGACTTGGACGCCGCGACTCAGGCGCAATTGTCACGGGGAGAACGGTTGGTGGAGCTTCTCAAGCAGGATCAGTATAAACCGCTTTCCGTAGCCCAGCAGATCATCGCCATTTTTGCGGGCGTGCGCGGGTTGCTGGAAGACATAGCCGTTGACGATGTGAAACGGTTTGAAACCGGTTTGTTGAATTTCATTGATGAAAAACATCCTGACATCATCAGTGGCATTGAAAAAGACAAAAAACTGGACGATGCGAAGGAAGCTAAGATCAAAGAAGTCATTCAGGAATACAAGGGATTGTTCTAAACACAAATGCCTAACTTAAAAGACATAAAACGCCGGATTCGGAGCGTCAAGAACACGCAACAGATCACCAAGGCGATGAAGCTGGTGGCCGCATCCAAATTGCGCAAAGCGCAAAAAGCTATTCAAGATGCGCGACCTTATGCGTTGAAACTCAGGGATGTGTTGAATCATATTTCCGCACGTTGCAACCCCGATCTGCACGCCCTCCTCGATCAACGGGATGGAGAGAATATCCTGGTGATGGTGGTGACAGCGGATAAAGGATTGTGCGGTGGTTTCAACGGCAATATCATCCGTCGCTCAGCGAAAGTCATCGCTGAAAATCAGGATAAGAACGTGAGCCTTGTGCTGGCCGGTAAAAAGGGCAAAGATTATTTTAAGCATCGGCCCACTAAAATATCTCATGAATTCATCGACTGGACCCGGAATTTTAATTACGCCAAAGCCCAGGAGATCGGAGACCTGCTTGCCCAATTGTTTGTGGAAAAAAAGGCCGACAAGATATTCATGGTTTACAACGAATTCAAGTCAGTCATGCAACAGGAAGTGGTGGTCGAGCAGATCCTGCCTGTTGTTCCAGAATCTCTGGGTGAGGCTAAAGAGACGGACCATGTTCCAGAATATATTTATGAGCCCGATGAAGAAGCCATTCTGGGCGCGCTATTAAAACGCTATATGACCGTGCAGGTGTATCGGGCGTTGCTGGAGTCTGGAGCCAGCGAGCAGGGGTCCAGAATGACGGCGATGGATAATGCTACGCGGAACGCCGGCGACATGATCAATGCACTGAGCCTGACGTACAACAAAGCCCGACAGGCCTATATCACCAAAGAATTGATAGAAATCGTAAATGGGGCTGAAGCGTTAAAGGCCTGATGACAGGAAATTCAAGAATCGTGGAGGAAGGATCGCAATGAGCGGAAAAAATATTGGAAAAATCTCCCAGATTATGGGGCCCGTTGTGGATGTTAGTTTTGCAGACGGGAATCTGCCGAAATTATACAACGCACTGACTATCAAAAACCCCATCGAAGGGGAAGTCGATATTGTCTGTGAAGTGGCACTGCACCTTGGCAATAACTCGGTTCGTACCGTTTCCATGCACCCGACCGATGGTCTGGTTCGGGGGACGGATGTGGTCGATTCCGGTGCGCCCATCACCGTACCCGTTGGTGAAGAAGTGCTGGGGCGAATACTGGACGTTGTCGGTCATCCGGCTGACAAGAAGCCTGCGGTGGAGTCCAAAGAGCGATGGAGCATTCATCGAGATGCCCCTCCCTTTGAAGATCAGGACACCAAGATGGAGATGCTGGAAACCGGAATCAAGGTCATTGATCTTCTGGAACCCTATCTCAAAGGCGGCAAGACCGGGTTGTTCGGTGGGGCGGGCGTAGGCAAAACCGTACTCATCATGGAATTGATCCGAAATATTGGCGCCGAGCATGGCGGTTATTCTGTATTTGCCGGAGTGGGCGAACGAACCCGCGAAGGCAACGATCTTTATCATGAGATGGTGGATTCCAATGTTATCGACAAAACCGCTCTGATTTACGGACAGATGACGGAACCTCCCGGCGCCCGAATGCGTGTCGGGTTGACGGGGTTGACGATGGCCGAATATTTCCGCGATGTCGGCGGAAAAGACGTGCTTCTTTTCATTGATAATATTTTCCGTTTTTCGCAGGCGGGTTCCGAAGTGTCCGCACTTTTAGGGCGTATCCCGTCCGCGGTTGGCTATCAGCCGACCTTGGCGACAGAAATGGGCAACTTGCAGGAGAGGATCACATCGACCAAAAAGGGTTCTATCACGTCCATTCAGGCGGTTTATGTTCCCGCCGATGACTTGACCGATCCGGCTCCGGCGACGACATTTGCTCATCTCGATGCCACCACCGTTTTGAATCGGCGTATTTCAGAGCTTGGCATCTACCCTGCGGTAGATCCGCTGGATTCCACATCGCGTATCCTTGATCCGCAAATTTTGGGTGACGAGCATTACAACGTGGCGCGTGGTGTTCAGAAAGTTCTGCAACGATATAAAGACTTGCAGGATATCATCGCAATTCTGGGTATGGACGAGTTATCGGAAGAAGATAAAGCGACCGTCATGCGGGCCAGAAAAATTCAGAAATACCTTTCGCAACCTTTCTTCGTCGCCGAAGTGTTCACAGGCTCTCCAGGGAAATACGTTTCCGTGAAAGACACTATCGAAGGGTTCAAAGAAATCCTTGAAGGCCGGATGGACGGTGTGTCCGAACAGGCTTTTTATATGGTAGGCAATCTTGATGAAGTACGCGCGAAAGAAAAGAAACTGCAATCAAAATCAAGTTAGAGTGCAGGAAAAAATCGAAATCCTTTAGTGATCTAAAATATTTTTATGGCTGAATTTCTGCATTTGAGTCTGGTGACACCGGAAAAACAGGTGGTGAGTGAAGAGGTCGATCAGGTCAATGTGCCCGGTTCAGAAGGTGACCTGGGTATTCTGCTCGACCACGCACCCCTCATCACCAATTTACGCCCTGGTCCCTTGTCTTATCAAAAGGGCGATGTCACCACTTCGCTCATCGTGAGCGGAGGGTACCTGGAAGTGACCAACAACCGGGTGATTATTTTGGCGGAAACTGCGGAGTTTGTCGCCGAAGTGGACCGGGACCGGGCGGAAAAAGCCAAGACCAAAGCCGAAGCCGCTCTCCTCAAGACCGGAATTAGCGATGAGGAATTCCAGGAAGCCCAGAAGGACCTGTTCCGTGCCATCGCCCGCCTGGAAGACTCCTGACCAATAACAGGCTTGCGGATAGCAAAAATATTTTTCAGCAACCTGCAAATCCCACCTTATATTTTTTCTAAAACATCTTTTAAATACTTCCCCGTGTGAGATTTTTTGTTCGCGCTCACTTGTTCCGGTGTTCCTTCCGCGAGAACCTGTCCGCCTTTATCTCCCCCTTCGGGTCCGAGGTCGATGATATGATCCGCTGTTTTGATCACATCCAGATTGTGTTCAATGACGAGGACGGTATTGCCAGCGTCCACAAGTTTGGTCAAGACGGTTAGCAGTTGTTCGATGTCGGAAAAATGCAACCCGGTTGTTGGCTCGTCGAGTATGTAAAACGTCTGCCCCGTAC
>UOGG01000092.1_pt1 | contig 14286 bp, 12 predicted proteins | sample 1990151 | NCBI WGS metagenome assembly UOGG01 (sample SAMEA4728526, study PRJEB27164) | hydrothermal vent metagenome | biome: marine basaltic hydrothermal vent biome; feature: marine hydrothermal vent; material: mineral | place: Pacific Ocean | collected 2011-06-14/2011-07-23 | depth 1741 m | reverse complement strand
CAGGAGCCACCGTCACCCTGTTCGGGAGCTTTAATTTTGACCAGGAAAGAGGGTATCTGGTCCTTAGAAAAAAAGATGACCGCAAAATCTGGTTGCTGGAACTTGAAGATTATCCGACCAATCGATGGTCCACCACAGAGGCCAATGCCCAGTCTGGCGCGTATGAAGCTTTTTATTATCCCGCGCCAAATTTTCGCAGAAACGTTTCCTCGGTGAAGTGGGGGCAGTGGTGGCCGGGTTCGGTTCCCGGTGCAATGAAAGTCAAATAGCTGTCTTGTTCACGGAACCGGAAAATGAACATCGGTGCGATCCATTCTAAATCCATCCTCACCCGCAGTACGGGATATTTAAAGGCGGTGAGCTCTCATTCTATGAACCCTTATGTGGGGTGCGCGTATGGGCGCTCCGCCTGCGGCGAAGGTTGCTATGTCCGCTTCAATCAATGGCTCCTGAAAGGTCGGGAATGGGGCCGGTTCGTGGATGTGAAAATCAACGCCGCCGAAGTCTATCTGCATACAGTTGCCAGAGAAAAAAAGTGGGCGCAGAAAAATGTCGGACACTTTTCGATTTTTTTATCCAGTTCGACCGACCCCTGGCAACCCGTCGAAAGAAAGGCCCGGTTGACTCGCGGACTGCTCACCGCCATGCACACCTTCCCGCCGGACCGATTGATTCTGCAAACACATTCCTCCCAGGTTTTAGACGACCTGGATAAAATAGAATCGTTGTCAGGCATATGCGACCTTAGAGTGCAACTATCCATCGAAGGCGACCGAGACCGATTGCCCGGTCTGCCACCGCCCGCCTGTTCGCTTGCGGACAGATTGGATGCTGTGCAAAAATTCGCCGACCGGGGCATTCAAACAGTGGTCTGCCTGTCGCCGCTTTATCCCATGAAAGCACCGGACGCTTTTTTTTCACGTCTGGCGAACATGGGGGTATCAGCAGTCGTGATCGATCACTTTATTGGAGGGGACGGCACAAAGAACGGTTCCAGAACTTTCAAAACAAAATTGCCCGAAGCGATGGCAACGGTGGCTTTTGATTCCACCGATCTTTCTTATCGGGACCAGATCGCCCGGATCGCCGAAAAATATCTACCCGTAGGAATCTCAGCCGCCGGGTTTTCCGGGCAGTATAGAAAAGCATTGCCTGACTGTTGAGGCCTGTAAAAAAAAAGCCCCTTTACCTTTAAAAGGCAAAAGGGCTTGAAAAAACCATTTATCCGGGTTAATGCCTGTTTGGGCGTCCCGGTCAGTTTACATTTTTAGTGTTTTTGGACTTGTAATTTCTAAGGGGAGAAAAACCTTCCTTAAACTTTTCGTCCGAACGTTTGATCAGAGCCTTTTGAGAAACCACTTTTTTCAATTTCCCCGAGCGATCAAAAATTTTGACTTCATAAACACGTATATCGTTATTCATAAATAGCACCTGTATCAAAGTTTAGATGAAAAATAAATAAAATATTTAAATGGTCAATTTGGACTTCCCCTCTTAGGTAAAGAAGAAGGGAAGAGGCCCGTCGTGGTAGCGAGCCCCTTCCCAGGAGGAGGAGAAAGTAATAAAGCCATTATAGGAATGGAAAGTTAAAGTTTTATTAATGCAAAATTAATAAAATTTAATAAATCGGAAGGCTGAAAAAAGAAAATATTTTATCGGAATAGGAAAATTTGGGCTAATAAAATTTTCTCAATAAGATCAATCAGTTAAGAGAGGAATAGATTGCAATTGCTGGCTGAAAAATTTTTTTTGCCTTGAAAAAAATATTCATATATTTCTCAATTTTTTATTAAATAGATATTTTTTTAGGGTTTTCCACCGGTCAACCCCTGGTTTTGCGGGGCGGATTCCTTGCCAGGGCTTGGGTTTTCATGGTCCTATGAATTATTTTGTGAGGGATTTGGCAGAATTGTATGTTTATTCAAGGGACTGAAATGATACATTAAGGATTCACGCAAAATTGTTTTTACTGAAAGGAGAAAGATGCGTATCTACGGAAAAAGATGGGTTTGGATTCAAATGATGGCAGTATTTTTTGTGGGTTTTTTGGGCGTTTCCGAGGCGTTGGCCGCCGATGATACCGCAGTCAAAAAGGGAGACGTGGTCAGTTTGCACTATACCGGAACTCTGGAGGATGGCAGTGTGTTCGACACTTCAAAAACGCGCAACGAACCTTTAAAATTCACCGCAGGTTCCGGGCAGGTGATCCCCGGTTTTGATCACGCTGTGATGGGGATGAAAAAAGGCGAGGAAAAGAAATTCACACTTCAGCCAGCCGATGCCTATGGCGAGCGAAAACCTGGATTCACTAAAATCGTACCCAGAAAACATCTGCCGCAAAACCACCAGCCCAAGCCAGGGATGAAACTGGTCATGGGAGGCCCCGATGGTCGGCAGATTCCAGCCACCATCACCCAAGTGACCGATGAAAATGTGACCTTGGACCTGAATCATCCTCTGGCTGGAGAAGCGCTGACCTTCGATATAAAAGTCGTTGAAATTTCGCATTAACCGGATGACTTGAACTCCTTGCCCGGCGCGATTAATTTTCGCGAGCGGGCGGTTGTTCAATCAGGACTATAATCCACCAACGGGCGCTGGGGCGGAAGGGTGTATTTCCCCGGATGAAAAGTTTTCATCAGGCCCGATGGTTGGAAAGGCCAACTGCCTTTGAACGTGTTTTCAGGTTCCTTGCCTTTAAAAACCAGCACGCCGTATTTCCCGTAATGGGGTAATTTTCGGATCAATCCGGGAATACTTTCGCCCGAACTGGCGATGACCCAGGTAGCGGAACCTTCCTGCTCGCCCGGTCTCTGCAGAGTGAACACAAAACTATGATCCTTCCAGGGGAAGGATTTCCCGTCGATCACCACTTCGTTTTCCTTGAGTTTCACCCCATAATTTTCAAGTTGCGGTTTCAGACGTCGGGCATAGGCGTTGGTGCGGCCAAAAATCCACAGACTGCCATTCGGCACAAGGCCGGACTTGTCATCGTTCAGCAGAGGAGTCATCACAGAGCTGTCTTTCACGAGGGATTGCGCGAACTCGTGATAGCCCATCAGAACATCCGGAAAATCTCCCTCGGTCGGCATGATTCTGGAGGGCAAGGCCGAGCCGTAGGTCTGCCCGATCGCAGGGGGGACTTCCTTACGGTCGAGCTTGCGGAATATTTCCGTGTAAGGGTCGATCAATACCCTGCCAGGTTCACCTTGCAATGAAAATGAAGCCGTGAGGGTTTTTTCGGTCATGTCCAGCATCTGGATTTCAGGAGTTGCGTTTCCCTGCGTCCAGATGGCCACCGGGAGTTTGATGGGGAAAGCAGGCCCTGACTGCGCCTGCTGTACTTTGATGCGCAACTCATGTCCGCTACTACCTGCCAGGGTATGCGTTGCAAGGGTCAGTTTGAGTTCAGGCCCGCCCTTGCGATAGGTCCAGTGTGCGAAAAAATTGGACAAGTCTTTTCCCGATGCGGATTCGAACGATATTCTAAGGTCATCCAGCCCCGCAAAGCGGAACCGACGGTCCCGGTAAAATTCGCGCAAGGCTTTCAAAAAAGACGCATCGCCTACCTGCAACCTCAGCATGTGCAACATCATGAGCATCTTTCCATACCCAATGGCCTGAGAAGGCATGTCTGTTCGCCACTTAAAATTGATCAACGGAAAGTCATTGGACTCGTTCACATAGTTCAGGTTTTTGATCAATTGTTGCAACCGGTATTGATTGCCTTTGCCTTGTAAATCCAGCAGGAGGTGATCGGAGAGATAAGCCGTCAGGCCCTCCGCCCAGTTGCCATTTTCAGGGTCGATATAAACGCTGTTGCCCCACCAGTTGTGCAAAATTTCGTGCGGGTAGGACGTGTTCAGGATAAATGGAAAGCGGATGATTTTAGAGCCCAGGAAAGTGAACGAAGCCATTCCATATCCGGTTTGCAGGGAATTCTCGATCAAGGCGAATTTGGGATACGGGTAGGGGCCAATCAGTTTTTCATAAAAATCGATGTATTTTTTGGTCGCGCGAAAATACTTATTTGCCAGTTCCGGTTCGGGTTTTAATAAATAAGCGTAAAGATCGACGCCGTTGTGGAGCGATTGGAATTTATGAAAGCGATTGGCGATTAAAAAAATTTCTTCCATCGGGTTGACGGCTTCCCAAATAACCCGATTGCCTTTTTTGGTTTCCACCATTTTTCGCCCCTGGCTCACCACTTTCCAGTCGTCCGGGTGGTCCACCGTGAGTTGAAAGGTCATGAGGTCTGCAGGGCCACTGTCCGCCAGGGTTTGTGGATAGAAATAACTTGCGCCAGAAAGGAAGATCCCCGGATCAGCAGAAGGGGCGTTCTCAGGATTTTGCGGATTGAAAACCTTGCCGCCATATTCAAACTCGATGATTAAAAACTCGGGCCAGGGGAGATCGGTGATTTTGCGAATCGCGATTTCGGTGAGCGGGATTTTACCTTCAGTGGCCTGGGCGCGGGCGATTTCAATGATGAAGTCCGTGTTGTCGGGAATTTTAATAGCGCCCAGCCAGAAATCACCGTGCAGGTAAAATTTCAGGACAAAATCATTTTCCTCAATCAGGTGGACCGTCAGGATGTCCTTGATTTGAGCCGATTTCTGGTCGGGGTCCAGCTTCACCCATATTTTGTGGTGGACCGGTCCCTCAAGGGCCAGGGAAATGCCAGGCCAAAAAAACAGGGACCCAAGCGCAAAAAACGCAGTCCACTGGAAAAATTTTAACAATTCACGTTTATCCAACGATTGCGTCCACTCCCCGTTGTTGTTCCCCGATCACCCGGACGACGATGCGGTTGGGGATGCAGGCGATCAGGCGATCGGCGTATTGAATGTCGCCGGCTTTGATACAGATTTTATTTTTGCAGGGCGAATGACGAATGCGGGCTTTCCCGTTGGCGATTTCCACTTCCGTGATGCCCAGTTTGCCCTGGACTGCTATCACGCGGTTTTCGCTCAGACGGTGACGTGAAACCTCCAGCTGATTTAATTCAATCACCACCCAGTCGCCCGTTGTCCCTGCGCCCAGTTTCAGGAATAGCAACGCATTGACGAGAACCAGAAACGCGATCAGAATTTTATCGCCCAAAGTGGCGTTCATTGCCTGCTCCAAAAATTCAATTCAAAAAAGGAACCGGATCAGTATAACTAAAAATCAAGAGAGTCAGATGATATTCATCAGATCCAGTTTGTCGCCCAGATAGCTTTTCAGGGCCTGCTTCAGGTGCTGGTGCTCCGGGAGTTTTAGTTCCGGATCGCGGTCGAGCAGTTGAAAGGCTTCTTTTCTCGCCGATTCGAGGATTTTTATGTCGCGGATCAGGTTGGCCACCCGGAGGATGGGCATCCCCGATTGGCGGGTTCCCATGAAATCTCCCGGACCGCGTATTTTAAGATCCTGTTCCGCGATCACAAACCCGTCGTTGGATTTTTCGATCGCGTCCAGACGTGCTTTGCCATCCCCGGAAATTGAGGGGTAGGCGATCAACAGGCACTGGGAGGCGTGCAGGCCCCGCCCAACACGGCCTCTCAACTGATGCAACTGAGACAGGCCGAAACGCTCGGCGTGTTCGATGATCATCACCGTGGCGTTGGGCACGTCGATGCCCACCTCAATGACGGTGGTGGCCACCAGAACATCGATTTTTTGGGCCAGAAAATCGGCCATGATCTTTTGCCGTTCTTCCTTTTTCATTTTTCCGTGGATCAGGCTTATCGTCAAATCGGGAAAAAGCTGGTTTTGCAGATATTCCTGCACCTCAATCGCCGTTTTAAGATCCAGAGTTTCGGATTCTTCGATCAAAGGACAAACGACGAATGCCTGTCTTCCCTTGTCTGTTTCCTCGCGTAAAACGGCGTACGCCCGATCACGTTTGGGCTCAAAAAATATTTTTGTGGCGATGGGTTGTCGCCCCGGGGGAAATTCGTCCAATAAAGAGACATCCATTTCTCCGTACAGGGTGAGCGCCAGTGACCGGGGAATGGGAGTCGCCGTCATCACCAGAATATGCGGGTGGCCGCCCTTTTTGCCGATGGCTTCCCGTTGCAGGACGCCGAACCGGTGCTGTTCGTCGATGACCGCAAGCCCCAGATTTTTGAATTCGATGCTTTTCTGGATCAGAGCATGGGTGCCGACGACGATCTGGATGTCTCCCTCCTGAATCCTTTGATGAATGAGTTTTTTTTCTTTTGCGGGCAATGCGCTGGTCACAAGCTCAATGGAAACCCCCAGTTGCTGGCAAAAGGGCTGAATATTGAGAAAGTGCTGCTCGGCCAGAATTTCCGTCGGCACCATGAGCGCGCATTGGGTATTGTTCTCCACCGCCGTCAGCAGACAGATCAACGCCGCCACGGTTTTCCCACTGCCGACATCTCCCTGTATCAGGCGGTTCATGGGTTTGTCCTGCTCCAGATCGTCCATGATTTCTCTTAAAATTCTTTTTTGCGCCTGGGTGAGTTCGAACTTCAGGAGTTTCATGAACTTTCCGATCAGCGGTCCCCGGGTTTTAAACGCTCGGCCAGCCCCCACGGTTTTTGGGATGCGGCGCTTTTTAAAGGCCAGGCCCACCTGGATGAGAAAAAACTCTTCAAAAATCAATCGCGTCTGCGCCGGCGTGCGAAAGCGGTCCAGATCTTTTATCGGGAGATCGTTGGTCGGCTGATGGACCTGATGAAGAGCCTGACTGCGGGAGGGGAATTTGTGGCGGCGGATGACTTCGTCCGGTAAAATTTCTGCCACCAAAGGGGCGTGGGTCTCGACCACGCGATTGAGAATGGCCCTGAGGGTCTTCATGTGCAGACCGTCTGTGCTGTGATAGACCGGAATGAACTTCCCGATTTCAGGAGGTTCATTTTCTTTTGCAGAGATAACTTCCATATCCGGATGAATGACTTCAAGCCCTCCGCCCTGATAGCGGCTGATTTCCGGCTTTCCTGAAAGGATGACTTTCGACCCGACAGGGTATTTTTCTGTCATGTAAAGTTCCCGAAAGCGGAACCATTTGGCGGAGATGGTTCCCGTTCCGTCTTCAATTTGAATTTCCATGATTTTTTTACGCCGGCCGATGTGTTGGGTTTCAGAGACCACGACCTCACCGGTCAAGGTGACCCGTTCGCCGGGGATCAGATCGGCGATTTTTTTCACCAGAGTGCGGTCTTCGTAGCGGAAGGGGAGGAAAAACAGGCAATCTTCGATGTTTTTCAGCCCCAGCTTTTCCAGCAGGAGGGTTCTTTTAGGGCCGACTCCCTTGATGTATTGCAGGGCATCGTCCAGGGAGTATTTCCGGGTATCCTTCATTATCAACCGTCAGCCGTATGATTCTCATTAAAACGGGGGAGAAACTTGCTCCCTCAGGGACAAAACCGTCATCATAAGCAGAATAAAAGCGGAAACCAAGGAAAGAATATTGACAGTCGAGGCAAAAGCAAAGTATTCTTAGAATGAGACAAACTACGCCTTTTAAACATGGTGTTTTACAAGTTTATTGTTTTGAACCACTTAATATTTTATGGGTCCATTGCGGCCTCCGAAAATTAACGGTATGTTGCGAATACAAGATCTGACAGATGCGGTTCTGGAATACCACCCTGAAGCCGATATAGACGTGATTCTGGACGCCTATCTTTACTCGGCGAAAGCCCATAGAGGCCAAAGCCGTAAGTCGGGGGAAGCCTATATCTCCCATCCAATCGAAGTCGCTTATAACCTGACACGCCTGAAAATGGACGAGCAGACCGTTGCGGCGGGGCTTTTGCACGACACCATCGAGGACACCCTCTCCACCCCCGAAGAAATCAAAGACCTGTTTGGCGATGAAATTTATCATCTGGTTGAAGGTGTCACAAAAATCAGCAAAATGGAATTCTCCAGCCGCGAGGAAACGCAGGCGGAAAATTACCGCAAGATGATTCTGGCGATGGCCAAGGACATTCGAGTCATTTTGATCAAACTCGCCGACCGCGCCCACAATATACAAACTCTTGAATCCCTTTCCGAAGAAAGGCAACGCCGGATTGCCCGCGAAACCCTGGATATTTTTGCGCCCCTGGCAAATCGCCTGGGCATAGGCTGGATGCGAGCCGAACTGGAAAATGGTGCTTTCAAATATCTTTATCCCAATGAGTATTCCGCGATTGTGAAAAAAGTGGCAAAGGAGAAAGACCAGAGAGACTATTACGTCGAGAATGTGTGCTCCATCATCGGCAAAGAACTCGCAGAATCCGGGTTGAAGGGGGGTGTCGCCGGGCGGTCCAAGCATATCTATAGCATTTACCAGAAAATGGTGACCCAGAATATTGGCTTTGAAGATGTGTACGATCTGATCGGCGTTCGGGTGTTGACGGACTCTGTAAAGGACTGCTACGCCGTTTTGGGCTTGATCCATTCTGTCTGGACGCCCATTCCCGGCAAGTTCAAAGATTATATTGCGATGCCCAAGCCCAACCGATACAAATCCCTGCACACTACCGTGATCGGTCCCAAAGGCGGCCGGGTTGAAGTGCAGATCCGCACCCATGAGATGCACAAGATATGCGAGGAAGGTATCGCCGCCCACTGGCAGTATAAAGAACAGGCAGAGGGGAAGAAGAAAAACGACAACCCGTTGCAGTGGGTCCGGCACTTGCTGGAACATCAGCAGGATCTGAAAAACCCCAAAGAGTTTCTAAACGCTTTCAAGGTCAACCTGTTTTCTCAGGAAGTGTACGTGTTTTCTCCTGACGGCGATGTGTATTCCCTTCCGCATGGAGCAACGCCTGTTGATTTTGCCTATGCCATTCACACGGACATTGGAGATCATTGCACGACGGCCAAGGTGGATGGGAAAATCGTTCCTCTCAGGTTCAAACTCAGGAATGGCAACCGGGTCGAGATCGTTACTTCAAAAAATAGATTTCCCAACCGTGATTGGCTGGCATTTGTCAAAACCTCTAAAGCCAGGAGTCGGATATCGCATCATATCAACAGCCAGGAGCAGGAACAAAGCCTTGCTCTGGGGCGTGAACTATTGGAAAAGGAAATACACGGTTTTGATTATTCCCCGGGTACCTTGCTGAAGGGGAAAGTCCTGGAGGAAGCCATCCAAGCCTGTGGTTACAACTCTCTGGATAATCTGCTGGTGGGGGTCGGGCTCGGTAAAGTATCCATCCTGTCCTTTGTTCACAAACTTCTGCCCAAAGAAAAGCAGAAGAAAATAAGCTCCAACCGGATCAAGCTCAAAGAAAAAGTGCCGCAAAAAACCAAAGAAAGCGCGATCAAGGTCAAATGTTTTAATGATGACATTCTTTTGCGCGTTGGCAAATGTTGCAACCCGCTTCCTGGAGACCCCATCTTCGGTTATATCACCCGTGGCCGTGGCGTGACCGTCCACCACATCGATTGCCCCGGCATCCGGGAGCTGGAAGAAGAATCCGAACGCCTGGTGGAAGTGGAGTGGGATACAGGGCAGAAAACCATTTACCCGACCAAAATCTCCATCGTCACAGAAGACAAGCCGGGCTTGCTCGCAAGTATCAGCAATGCCCTGGCGGAATGTCAGATCAATATTGTCAAGGCGAACGTCAAGCAGGGGCCCAACAAGAGAGCCTTCTTCGATTTCTCCATAGAAATTGAAGACCTGACCCAGCTCAACCGAACTCTGGAAAGAGTTCAGCAGGTGGAAGGTGTCATTCTCGTAGAAAGAGTCAAGGAATATAAAAAGAAGAGCATGAACAGGAGCCAAGTGGAAAGCGGGGGAGGGGATAAGACCACCGGGCAGGATCTAGGGCTGCTGGTCAATTAGGCTAGCCCGTCTTCGCTACTTTCCCGGCTTTCAAACAACGAGTGCAGACTTTCATCGTGCGGATCGCACCCTCATAGATCACCCGTAATTTTTTCAGGTTGGGTTCCCATCGGCGACGGGTTTTATTGTTGGCATGGCTCACATTATTGCCATACATCACACCTTTGTCGCATACATCACACCGTTTGGACATCTTCAAACACTCCTGGCAAAAAACATTGTTTTCAAAAAGTTTAGATGCTAACATACCCCATCAATAGGAGCAAGTCAATTGGTCGAGCAGGCTATGATCATAAAAAAAGACACGAAAATCAACGAAATAATCAACGCCCACCCGGAAGCGGTGCGATTTTTCAGCGATTTGAACATGAGTTGCAGTCAGTGCTTCGCGGTGAATTTCGACACCCTCGAAAATGGTGCCCTCATGCACGATATGGACGCCGACCAGTTGATCGCCAAACTCGATCAATTTATATCCACCCTCCCGGCGGCCCCGACCATCACAGCTTACCCGAAGTAAAATCCCGCTCCAGAAAACCCCTGCTGAATATTTAGGATAAACCCAAACCTTTTAGTCAACCGCAAAGACGCGAAGAGCGTGAATAAAACCATAAACTCCGCTCCCGATTGAAGCTCTCATCAAAGTGACGCTCATATGAGCGTAGTTGAGTATGGGGTTCTTTATGCTCGCAGGGAAGAAAAAGGGTTTTTGCGAAGGTTTATTGGTTGGATCTTGTAATCCAGTCAAAAAGTAGCTCTATTGTTTTTTGGGCGGGACTCAAGGGTTAAATAAGAGGAAGAGGCTTCTGGTTGCAAGGGGGGTGTTGAATGAAACGCCCGCCGGGATGGGCGAGGCTTAGGGGATTGATCCGGCTATTGAGAATTATGCCTGGGTGATGATATCTTTTAGTACGCTTCCAGCCACTTCATAAGAATCCACCTTGTAGGTTCCGTTGGCGACTTCGGCTTTAATGCGCTCCACTTTTTCCACCTGGGTGGTTTCGGGCTGTGCCTTCACCGCATTGATGGATTTTTGCAGTGACACGGCTTCGGAGGACAAGGCTGTCTTGTCCGAACCTTGTGTGGAACTGGCTGAAGATGAACTGTCACCACCTTTGGCCGGTGGGGCATTGTTCCCAACCTTGATCTTATTCTGGATGATTTTGTTCTTTATCTCAGGGATTTCCATCACTTGGCTCCTAAACTGCTTTTAACTAAAAAACCTGTTTTCAATTGTTTTTGGAGTTTTTTCATCTCCAGGGATGCCAACGCCCTCTCCTCACCGGACAATTGGCTCCGTCATTGTCAAATTTATCGGCCATTTTAGGGGAAACTTGAGGCCCCGCCTGCAAAAAAATCATAAAATTTTATCTATGGAATACTGAGTAAAATATCAATAATCCCGGCATTTGTCAAGCTTTGGCAAATCGGCTTCTGGTCAGGTATGCTTCGGTTTTTAAAGGGTTTCTGGGGAAGGGTGTTTCTTTGGGACCCTTGATTGGGGTAGTATAAAATGAGCTTGTTTGGGGGCAGGCCCTAAAAACCCTGCCCTGAGCCATCTGGATGGGGGCATGATTTTCTCTGAAAACCCCATTCTGACCGCCGATTTCATTGTTTTTATTCCATTTAAACCCTGACTACCCTCTATTTGCACTGGACGAAATTTATGAGAAAAATGATGCGTTTCGCTTTGTTGCTGGCGATTCTCCCGGCTATTTTTGGGGTGGGGGCCGGGGATGCCCGCGCCGAAAACTTGCAATCCTACTCAGAAAGCGCCTGGAAATATCTCAAAACCCTCACAGGGTTCGGCCCTAGAAATTATGGCAGTTTCGGGTATCAGAGAACAATAGACCTGATCCAAAAGGTGGGGGCAGAATATGCAGATGGGGTGGACGTGCAGACCTTCGCTTTTTCCACCGCCAAGGGCAAAATATTGCAAATGTCCAACATCCGGTTGCGGTTCAAGGGAACTCAAAAAGGCCCGGCTGTTTTGATCGGCGCGCATTTTGACACGCGCCCCTTTGCGGATGAAGAGACCAACCCTGTGTTGAAATCGCGCCCTATTCTGGGGGCCAACGATGGCGGGTCGGGAACGGCGGTGGCTCTGGCCCTGGCACGGTATCTCAAGAACAACCGCGACCGCCGGGACGTGGACCTGGTTTTCTTCGATGGTGAAGATTACGGCGCTAAAGGGTCGGGGGAAAACTTACTGGGGTCGACTCATTATGCCAGTCAATTGCGGGCGATGAATCGGGACGAGTGGCCTTATTGCGTCATCATCATCGACATGGTGGCCGACCGGAACCTGGAAATTTTTAAAGAAACTCATTCCATGAAAAGCGCGTCCTGGCTGGTCGATCTTATTTATGGAACAGCTGAAAAAATGTCGGTGACTCAGTTTCGCAGTGCAAGCAAGTACACCATTTTTGACGATCATTATCCTTTCATCGGGCTTGGGGTTCCCTCTGTGGTGTTGATCGACTTCGATTACCCCAATTGGCATAGACTGACCGATACGCTGGATAAATGTTCCCCGGAAAGTATGTTCGCCGTCTTTCGGGTGATGGCGGCGGTTATCGGGAAAATATAGAACAGCAGAGTTATTTTACCAATGCGGGGGGAAGTTTGGCGAGCGCTTGCCGGGCTTTTTCATTTTCGGGGTCCATCTGTAAAATAATTTCCAGTTGTTTTCTGGCGTTTGCATGTTCGCCCAGCCGGTAGACGGTTTCGTATAGTTTCCAGTGCAGGGAAAGAAAGTCCACACCGAGAGCGACGGACTGGTTGTAGGCCGCTTCGGCTTCTCGCAATTGGTTCAGGGAGAAGTGGGAATTGCCAAGATTGTAGTAAGCGATCGCAAACCCAGGGTCCAGAGCGATGGTTTTTTGGAGGTGAGGTATCGCTTCTTTTGGCCGGTTCAGTTTGTTGAGAGTGGCACCGAGATTGGACAGCGCCTGAATGAAATTAGGGTAAACCTTGACGGCGTTCTGGAATAAGGTCACAGCTTTTTCCAGTTTGCCGGAACGAAAATAATAGCCGCCAAGGTTCGACAACGCTTCGGGAAAGCCTGGGTTGATGGCGATGATTTTTTCATAGTCGGAAATCGTCTGCTCGATGGAACCGTTGTCCCGGTTGACGATTGCCATGTCGTAAAGGGCCAGCACAAACTCAGGATCTTCCTGCAATATATTCTGAAAATAGGCGGCGGCCTTGTCGAGATCGCCCTCGGCATAGAGGGCAAAATTGCCCCGGTAATACATGGCTTCTCTGGAATTCAGGTCTTCCTGTAACAGCTGTTCGAAGGTCATGCCTTTTGCGACATCGAGAAAGGGCTGGACCTCATGAATGGGCAACGCGAGGTTGATCGCACGCCCTTCAATGGTGGCGACACCCACCACCCGATTGTTCCGGTCAACCACCGGCCCGCCGCTGAAACCAGGGCCAAAGGGAGTGGTGGTGTATAGGTACGCAAAATCAGGGTATGCCTGCGGATGGACTCCCAAAACAAAACCATAGGTTTGCAGGATTTTGCCTTTGGACGCGTTGTCTTCCTCCTCGACGTTTTCCGATAAATACCCCAGAGCGCTGGTGTAATCGTAGGCCTTGATGCCACGGGAATCGCCGATTTCCAGAGTGGAATAAAACCCTTCCTTGAGTTTCAATACCGCAAAGTCCTTGATGCGATCTACTTTTAAAACCGTCTCAACCGGGACGATGCTTCCGTTGGTGAAAACCGCGTCCACCGAAGCCGCGTCCACCAGCACATGGTAATTGGTGACCAGCGTCCCATTCGGTTTGACGACAAAGCCGGTTCCGGTAGAAATCGTTGCACCCAATTTACTTTTTGAAATCAACAGAGCGATGGCGCTTTTGTTGACTTCGTGAGCAAAAGCCTGGAAAGGCAAACAGGCGATGAGCAGACAGCCCGCCAAAAAAAAGAGTGATTTTTTTAAGAACATTTTTTTCATAAATAGGCATTCATTGGAACCCGTTGACTTTCAGCGCGGGTTCCAATTGTCGGATCAACTTTTAAAGTAAAAACAATATTGGATTGAAAATATTTTATAAGTTAAACGGCATGATTACAACCCTTTTTGATTCCCACCAGTGGGTTTGATACCCCGTGGCTTGGTCACGGCTTTTAAATAAAACCCCTTGCAGGATACCCCGTCCGCTTGCGGACAAGGTCGTTCATTCCAGGTGAGTTAAATTTTGTACCAGAAAACAGGGAGTTGTCCATCGGTATGGGGTGGGGTGTCCGGGAGGTTTTTCGGAATTGGGAAGAGTGAGCCATTTGCTTGCAAAAAAAATGCTGTCCCAATTTAAGGGACCTTTGCATAACCCGTCGTTGCGAGGAGCGTTAGCGACGAAGCAATCCAGAGACTCTGGGGCGCCACGCCGCTTTGCGGCTCGCGATGACGTGTTGGGTTGGTTCAGGGCAATTTCTATAAAGATTCTCCACTTATGCAAAGCTCCCAATTAAGGGACAGCATTCGATT
>UOGG01000220.1_pt1 | contig 14730 bp, 11 predicted proteins | sample 1990151 | NCBI WGS metagenome assembly UOGG01 (sample SAMEA4728526, study PRJEB27164) | hydrothermal vent metagenome | biome: marine basaltic hydrothermal vent biome; feature: marine hydrothermal vent; material: mineral | place: Pacific Ocean | collected 2011-06-14/2011-07-23 | depth 1741 m | reverse complement strand
TAAAAGGCGGTCATCACATTTACCTCCCCATCTTTACAGGTTACGGGGATGCTATTTTTGTCACCCGTAACTGTCACACAGGGCTTGTCGAAGTGTGAAAACACAAAGGTCATGCTCGACATGACCCTCCTACCACTACTTGGAAGTATGAAAGCAAATGAAGGGGATATCACAGGGGCACGAAGGCAATGGTCGAATATCACAAGCTCAGTGGGACAACCTTGAAAGCTCTCGTGTTTGGGACTTTTTCAGCAACCTATTAGCATCTGCCCCTGCTTTTTCTCCCCGCGTAAGCGGGGTCAGTCCGCGTGTTTTCTTAAAAATGTCGGAATGTCGTAGTCCATTGACATCTCCTCGAACTCCGGGTTTTCCTCTTTGATAGAGGTGGCCAGGTTTTTCAAGTGCGTGAACCCCGGCTGACCCGTCGTGCCGTCTTTGAGCGCTTCTTCCTGCCGGGGATTTTCGATCGGCAACAATTGCGGCTTACTTTGTTTGGTCTGGTTTTCCTCGAAACCAGTTGCGATGACCGTCACCCGCATTTTCCCGTCCATGTTCGGGTCGATGACGGCGCCGAAAATAATGTGCGCGTCCGCATGGGCGTTTTTCTGCACCAGCATGGAGGCTTCGTTCACTTCCAGCAGGCCAAGGTCTTCACCGCCGGTGATGTTGATGAGAATTCCCCGCGCCCCGTCCACCGTCGCTTCGTCGAGCAAGGGGCTGGAAATAGCATTTTGCGCCGCTTCGATCGCCCGGTTTTCTCCAGTTGCGATGCCACTGCCCATGAGGGCTTTTCCCATATTGCCCATAATGGCTTTGACGTCGGCGAAATCCAGATTGATCAGGCCGGGAACCACGATGAGGTCGGAAATACTGCAAACCGCTTGTTTGAGAATGTCATCGACCAGAGAAAAAGCGTTGGTGAATGAGGTGTCTTTGCCAACGAAACTGAGCAGTTTTTGATTGGGGATGACGATGAGCGTGTCGACGGCATTTTTCAGTTCTTTGATGCCTTCTTCTGCCTGCATCGCCCGCTTTCGACCTTCGAATTGAAATGGTTTGGTCACGACAGCCACAGTCAGAGCGCCCACTTCCTTGGCGATGCGGGAAATGATGGGGGCCGCGCCAGTGCCTGTTCCGCCGCCCATGCCAGCGGTGATGAACACCATATCCGCGCCTTGCAGGGCATCCCGGATCTGGTTTTCGCTTTCTTCCGCCGCTCGTTTGCCGACATCGGGGTTGGAGCCTGCTCCCAGCCCACGGGTCAACTCCGTTCCGATATGGATTTTATCCGGGCATTCGCAGGAATCCAGGGATTGAATGTCTGTGTTGGCAACGCTGAAGTCCACGCCCCGGATATGGTCTTTCACCATGGAAGTCACCGCATTGGTTCCGCCACCGCCAACGCCCACAACTTTAATTTTAGCGGTGTATTCCAGATTATTGTCAAATTCGATCAAGCCCATTTTCAACCTCCTTCTTAAGGAACGATACCGCTCAAGTGGACAGGGTATCTGATAAGAGTTTTCATTTAAAAGCCGTGGCCAGCGTGACGCTGGACACGAATGGCAAATACTTTTTTTGCCAGCAAACGTTACCTCGACCAAACGAGTTTTTGCCTGTTGCCCCTACAGCTAGTAGCCAGCGTGCCGCTGGACCCAGTGTTAACCCTGCGATGGGTTGCTGGCGAAAAACATTGCACGGCGTGAGCAATCCACCCCTACGGCTAGTAGCCACTGGTGAGATTTAAAAGAATTCTTCCGCCCAGTCCCGCATGCGGCTGAATATTTTTTCAAACATATTTCGCCCTTGTAGCTGGCGTGTTTTTCCTGATTTGTCGGCCTTTAAACCATACTGGATCAAGCCTGTGCTGGTAGCGTACATCGGGTTATTCACCACATCGATGAGCCCGCCCAGGCCAATGGGCGTCCCGACTCTGACCGGGCACTGGAAAACGCTTTCCGCAAGGTCGGCGATTCCTTCCATGGCAGACGCGCCGCCGGTCAAAACGATTCCGGAGGTGATGAGATCCCGGAAACCGGAGTTGGTCAATTCCATGTCCAGCATGTCAAACATTTCCTTGGACCGGGCCTCAATGATTTCGCTTAAAATCTGCCGCGACACGGTTTTAGGTTCCCGACCTCCCACGCTGGACACTTCAATGGTTTCATCTGCCCGTACCAGAGAAGAAAAGGCACACCCGTAAGTATGCTTAATTGTTTCCGCCTCGTTGTTCGGCGTGCGCAATCCGATGGCAATGTCGTTGGTCATTTGCGATCCGGCGATGGTGAGCACGGACGTGTGTTTGATGGCTCCCTGATAAAAAATAGCCATGTCCGAGGTTCCGCCGCCGATATCGATCATGGCAACGCCGAGTTCTTTTTCATCGGTGGAAAGTACAGATTCGCTGGATGCCAGTTGTTCCAGAACGATGTCCTGCACATCCAACCCGGCTTTGTTGACGCACTTGACGATGTTTTGCGCCGATGTCACCGCCGCTGTAACGATATGCACCTTGGCTTCCAGACGAACACCCGCCATTCCCAGCGGGTCTTTGATGCCATCCTGATTGTCCACGATATATTCCTGCGGCAGGACATGAATGACTTCCCGGTCCAGAGGAATGGCGATGGCCTTGGCGGCTTCGATCACCCGTTCGACATCTTTGTCAATGACCTCTTTACCCTTTACGGCAATTATGCCGTGACTGTTTAGGCTGTTGATGTGCCCTCCGGCGATTCCCACAAAAGTGGACTCGATTTCGAACCCGGCCATCATCTCTGCTTCTTCCACGGCGCTTTTAATCGATTCCACCGTGCTGTCGATATTGACCACAACTCCCTTACGCAAGCCTCTTGACGGGTATTGCCCCAGACCAATGATGTCGACCCCGCCCTCCGGGGTTCTTTCACCAATGATGCAACAGATCTTGGTCGTGCCTATGTCCAGACCAACAATGTGATCAGTTTTTTTGGACATGAATTTTTTCCCTTAATTTTATTTGCATCGTTGATCGGTATTCCGGTGTTACAAGTGCGATTTTTTTTTCACAATGACTCGGTCTTTAAAGGATAAATCGATGTACTCGATATTGTTTTTATCCTTTTTCAAAGTTTCAAGAATGACCTGGAAATCTTTTATATCCTGATCAATGGTTTCAAGACTTGCGAAAATCTTCAACCCTCCGTTTTTTGTCGTGAAAATGACCCTGGCGAAATCGTCTATTTCAGAAATTTTGATGGGGTTGTCGGCAAAAAACGGCATTTCGTTTAGAAACTGCATATTTTTCAAACTTTCAATCACTCCCTCGAGGGCGGCCTGCTCTCCCAGTTTGGGTTTCCCGCCTGACCAGGGTTGAATGATCAAGGGAAGATGGCGATACGCTTCAGTCTCAGGTGAAAGCAGGTATCTAAAATTATCCATGACATAAATCTCATCGAGCTTGACTCTGGCATAAGGTTTCTTCTCTGTCACCACCACTTCGATATCTCGTGGAAAAACTTTTCTCACAGAAACGGATTGTACCCAGGGGTGCCGGACCAGCCGGGAGGACAGGTCTTGCAGGTTCAGCAAAAATATGTTTTTCCCGGTGACGGAACCCAGCCAGGCACGCAATTCTTTCTCCGGCAAAGTCCGTTGGCCCAGGAGAGTCACCTTCGATATTTCAAACTGTGGCGAGGTGGTGAAAAATTGATATCCCTGCACACCTCCATAAACCAAAGCCCCTGTCAGCAGGAGTTTGGTGAACCACTCGAGCATGGATTTCGCAAAATTCGACAGGGTCAAATAAAGGCTGTTGTCTGCTGAAGAGGCCGTGCCGCGTTGGGCCTTTTTGCGTTTCTTGCGTTTTTGCAGGCGCAATACCCTGAAGGAACCGCTGGATTTTTTTTGGTCTTTTAATGCGTAGCTCATAAAATCGAAGTGGTTTTAATCCAATTGAGCGGTTGCTAAAATTTCCATTACCAGTTCGTCAAAATGCATTCCCGCTTCTTTAGCCGCCATGGGCAAGAGGCTGACAGGGGTCATTCCCGGAATGGTATTTATCTCTAAAACGTAGGGCGTTCCCTTTTCGTCCAAAATGGCGTCCACCCTCGGTATGCCCCGGCTCTTGAGGGCGCGTACCACTTTGACGGCGGCGTCTTCCAAACTCGATTTTTCATCAGTGCTCAATTTAGCCGGGCAGATGTAATCGGTTTTTCCTTCGGTGTACTTGGACTCGTAATCATAAAATTCCGCTTTTGGTTTGATATGGACAATGGGGAAAGGCTGTTCCCCATTCATCCCGACGGCCATCAGACGACCGTCGATGAATTTTTCCACCAGCACTTCTTCGGAATACTTGAAACCCAGCGCCAGAGATTTTAACCACTCGCTTTCCTCTTTCACGATGGAGATGCCAATGCTGGAGCCTTGAGTGGACGGCTTGACCACTACGGGTAAATCCAGAATACGCGCGGCAATGGTTTTTTCGTTTCTGTTGAACACCTGGTAATCCGCCGTTGGAATATCATTGAATTTGAAAATTTCTTTCGATTTGACCTTGTCGTACGCGATGGAACTGCCCAGCACACCGGACCCTGTGTAAGGGATGTTGGCGTATTCCAGAATCCCCTGAATGGTTCCGTCTTCGCCGTAGGTGCCGTGAAGCGCAATGAAGGCGATGTCGATTTTGCTCTCTTTCAATTTGACGGCGATGTCGCGGTCCACATCGATGGCAACTACATTAAGCCCGTTTTCTTGAATTGCCGTAAACACTGCCTGCCCGGTGGTCAGGGAAACTTCTCTTTCCGGCGACAGCCCTCCCATCAGAACGCCGATTTTCTTTCCTTTTAAGTTCTGTGCCAAAAGCGTGTTTCCCGTTGATAGTTGAACAAGGTCCGCCTCCGGCCTTTTGGCCAAAGGTCGGAGACAAAGGAAGGAGGGGTACCTTTGATTACGGACCTGTTAAACAATGAGCTCCAGATTTGTTTTTTACAGTACGAACCCCTCCCTGGTTTCAGGTCAGCCGCCCATGACGACGATTTCCCGTTCGAGCTTGATGCCGGTTTTTTCTGCCACCACACTTTGAATGTGGGCGATCAACTCGAGCACATCCTTGGCACTGGCATTGCCTTTGTTGACGATGAAATTCGCGTGCTTGAGTGAAACCCTGGCCTGGCCAACACTGTGCCCTTTGAGTCCCGCCGATTCGATCAATCGCCCCGCGCTGTCGTTGGGCGGGTTTTTAAAGATCGATCCGGAATTGGGCACGGTCAAGGGTTGCGTGGCGCTTCTTCTGGCAAGGTGAGAAGCCATTGTTTTATGAATGGCCTCGGTGTCGCCTTTCGCAAGCTCAATTTCAGCTTCGATCACGATGCCGCCCTCGGAAGGGAAAACAGATTTTCGGTAAGAAAACGCGATCTCTTCGCCTTTGAGTACCTCGACATCTCCATTGGCCTTGACGCGGGTGACAGTGCGGATGAAGGGGCCGATCTCCGTACCCTCTGCACCGGCGTTCATGATCACCGCTCCGCCCAAAGAACCGGGGATGCCGACTAGATGTTCAATTCCGGTCAGCGAATATCGGGCCGCATATTTTGCGAGGTACGAAAGTTTCACGCCCGCGCCGACTTTGATGACAGCCGTTTCTTTCTTGTCGGCAGATTGTGTGAACACTGGAGTTTCAAGAGTGCGAAAACTGTTTTTCAGGCAAATCACGATGCCCCGAATGCCACTGTCCTTGACCAGGAGATTGGTTCCTTCTCCCAGGGCGAACACCGGAACGTTGCCTTTTTTCCGGAAGATGGTTTGCAAATCCTGAATGTCCTTGGGAAGAATAAAAAAATCCGCTGGTCCGCCAACTCGAATGGAAGTGTGCGCCGTCATGAGTTCGTCGCGCCTTATTTCACCTTTGATTTTTGATATCCATGGAAAAGGGTCCATCTTGATTTTCCTCTGCCGTAATTTTCGTCCCAGGACGGTTTTAGGTAATTCCAGACGGGGAGGGAACCTTTGCCCCACACCGGAGTGAGTAAAGTTTATCAATTTCCGTTTCCACGATTCACTCAACATATTTAATTATCCTCCCTGGATGATATGTTTTAATTTGAAATTTTTGTAAGCAATATATGGTCCAGTTCCCCAATGTCACCTGCGCCGAGTGTGATCACCACGTCTCCCGGGTTCAGGGTGCGCAATAAATGAGAAACGATCTGATCTCGGTTTTCGATAAACGCTACATTTTTGTGGCCGCATTTCCTGGCCCCCTCGGCGATCTGACGAGCATGCACTCCGGGGATGGGAGTTTCTCCCGCCGGATAGATATCCATCACGATCAATTGATCCGCGTCGTTGAAAGCGGAGCAGAATTGCTCCAGCAACGATTGCGTGCGCGTGTACCGGTGCGGCTGAAATACGGCGATCAATTTGCGGTCGGGCCAGACTTCTTTGGCGGTTTTAAGCGTTGTCTGAATTTCTACAGGATGGTGGCCGTAGTCATCGACCAGCGTCAAACCGTCCGATTGATGCACGATCTCGAACCGGCGTTGTACACCGGGAAAGTCTTTCAATGACTTTGCGATCACTGAAAAATCAAGGTTCAATTCCATGCCGACCGCGACTGCCGCCAGTGTGTTCAACACATTGTGTCGCCCCAATGCGCCGGAATGGATTCTGCCCAGTTCTTTGCCCTGGAAGTAAACGGTGAAAAAGGATTGCAGTCCCTCCACCGAGATATTTCTCGCGGTGTAATCCGCCTGCGTTGTCAAACCATAGGTGATGTAACGTTTCTTGATTTTCGGGATCAGCGATTGAATGTTGGGGTCGTCCAGGCAAATTATGGCCGCGCCGAAGAAAGGCGTTTTGTTGATGAACGTCAGAAACGCGTTTTTAATATTTTCAAGAGTCTTGAAATGCTCCATGTGTTCTTCATCGAGTGTCGTGACCACGGCAAAAGTGGGAGACAGCTTTAAAAACGAACCGTCGCTCTCGTCCGCTTCCGCCACCAGAAATTCACTTTGGCCTAATTTGGCTAATCCACTGAAGCTTTTGATCCTGCCTCCGATGACCACAGTGGGGTCAAGCCCGCCACCTGCAAGTACGGTGGCGACCAATGAGGTGGTCGTGGTTTTTCCATGCGTCCCGGCAATGGCGATTCCATATTTCATGCGCATCAGTTCGGCCAGCATCTCCGCCCGGGGAATGACGGGAATGGCTTTTTCTTTGGCTGAGACCACCTCGACATTGTCCGCACGGATAGCGCTGGATGCGACCACGACTTGCGCCCCTTCGACGTTGTCTGCATGATGGTTGAACATGATGTTCGCTCCGATTTTTTCCAGATGCTCAGTGACGCTTGATTGCCCCATGTCCGATCCCGTGACTTCGAACCCCTGGTTGATGAGAACCTCTGCGATGCCGCTCATGCCGGAACCTCCGATTCCAATAAAATGGATGCGCTGGGTGTTTCCTAAAAACATGGCAGAGTGCTTCCCTTGTCTTGATTTTCAATTTCTCCTGGCCGACCGCCGGATTTTTTCAATAGCTCCAGGCACAGCTGGAGCGCCTTTTGGGTGGCGTCTCTTTTGCCAAGCGCGTAGCAGTTTTTTTCTATGGACAGCCTTTCTTCCGGTTGCTCTATAGCGTGGGTGATCACTTGCGCCAGCCGTTCCCCGGACACGTCTTTATCGAGGATCATTTCAGCCGCCTGTGCCGTTTCAAGAATGCGCGCGTTGTGTTCCTGATGGTTGTGGGTGGCGTGCGGATAGGGGATCAGCACAGACATTTTCCCAAGTGCCGTGATTTCCGCCAACGTGGTCGCACCTGCACGGCAAATGATCAGATCAGACTTTCTGTATTGTTCTGCCATGTCATGGATGAAGGGGCTGACGTCTGCCGACACGCCTTTTTGGGCGTATTGTTCTTTTGCCCAGTCGTGGTCCTTTTCCCCGGTTTGATGTGTTATATGGAGTCGATCTTTCTTCCCGGCCAATACGTCTACGGCCTCGACCATGCCCCGGTTGATAGAATGCGCTCCCTGACTGCCGCCCAATACCAGGACATTGAATTTGTCCGAGGGCAGGGGGGGTGTTGCTTTTTTGGGTGTGCAGAGTTCTTCGCGAATCAGGTTGCCCGTTTCATGAGTTTTGTTCGGAGGGAAATATTTCATGGATTCCTTAAACGAAACTGCGATTATGTCGGCGAATTTTCCCAATATTTTATTAGTGGCTCCGGGAATGGAGTTTTGTTCGTGTATCAAAATTGGAATCCTTAAAGCCCAGGCCGCGAACACCAAAGGCCCCGTCACATAGCCGCCGACACCGACCACCAGGCCCGGTTTTTTTTGCGTCAGAAAGGCGAGGGACTGAAAAATTCCAACAGGAACCTTGAGCAGAGAAAAAAGTTTGTTGAAACCTTTCTTGCCTAATAATCCGGCGGAATCAATGGTCTTGAGTGGAAAGCCTTCCTGCGGAAGAACCTTCGATTCGATGCCCTGTTTTGTGCCGACGAAAGTGATGTCCATTTCCTTGTCGTGTTTTTTGAGCGCCTTGGCCAGCGCGATTCCCGGATATAAATGCCCGCCGGTGCCGCCTCCGGCTATGACCACTCGTTTACGCATTTTCCACTCATAAACTTTTGACCTTTGGATCCGAAATGTTCAATAGAACCCCGACACACAGCATTGAAATCACCATCGAGGAGCCGCCCATACTTATGAAAGGCAAAGTCAGTCCTTTAGTTGGAAGAAGCCCAACCGCCACGCCCATGTTGATGAAGGCTTGATACGCAATCAAAAGAGTCACTCCGGTTGCCAGGTGAGCTCCAAAAGCGTCTCTCGCCCGATAGGCAATCGACAGCCCCCTCCAGATAAAAACAAAAAACAGAAGAATCAATGCCGTGGCGCCGACGAAACCCAGTTCTTCCCCGATCACCGAGAAAATAAAATCCGTGTGCGCTTCGGGGAGATAGAATAATTTCTGGTTGCTGTCGCCCAGACCCAGCCCCCAGGTTCCGCCACTGCCAAAAGCAAAAAATGATTGTATTACCTGAAAGCCCGAGCCTTTCGGGTCCTGCCAGGGGTCGATGAAAGCCATGATTCGGCGCATTCGCCAATCGGTGCTCAAAATTACTGTGGCAATGAAAGGGATGAGCCCCAGCCCGGAAAGGATCAGGAATTTTTTTCGGATGCCGCCCACGAACATCATCGTGAAGGTGACCGCGCAAATGATTATCGCCGCTCCAAGGTCTGGCTGAAGGAGGATGGGCACAAAGAAAAATCCCAATACAATCAAGTTGGGCAGATATCCGTAAGCGAAGTTGCGCAGTTTATCTGCACGTTTGACCAGGGATTTGGCGACGAACAAAACCAGGACGAACTTGGCAAGCTCGGACGGTTGAAACGCAAAAAATCCCAGGTCCAGCCATCTTTGCGCGCCTCCGCCTTCCAGGCCCAGGCTGGAGAACATCACCGCCAACAGGAGCAGGAAGGTCGCCAGCATGATCGGATAGGTGTATCGTTCCAAGAGATGATAATTGGTTTTTCGGGCGGACCATAAAACTCCACCCCCCAGAATCAGCCAGATACACTGCCGCTTTAAAAAGTAAAGGGAGTCGTGGTGTATTTCCAGGGCATAGACTGCGCTCGAGCTGAAAACCATGACGAGACCAAAAAGAACCAGAATGGTCACGGTGATGCAAAGAAGCAGGTCACAGCCTTGATGTTTTGTTTTTGATTGACTCAAGATTCCCGGGATTCCTTAAGTTAAAGCTGGTGCACGATTGTTTTAAACTGGCTGCCGCGGTCGGCGTAATCCTTGAACATGTCAAAACTGGCGCAGGCAGGTGACAGCAAAACCACATCCCCGGGTTCTGCTTTGCCCACTGCCTGCCGCACGGCCTCCTCCATACTGTCTGCGTCTTCATAACTGAACGATCCGTTGAGCGCCTGCCGGAATTTGGACCGCGTTTCTCCTATCAGGATCAAATGTTTTACTTTTTGTTTGAGTGTTTGTTTCAACGGCAAAAAATCGGAGTCCTTGTCTTTCCCGCCTGCGATCAAAACGATGGGGCGGCTCAAAGATTCCAGGGATTTCTGGACAGCGCCCACGTTGGTTCCCTTGGAGTCGTTCACAAAGTCGATTCCTCGAAATGTCCGCACCCATTCCATACGGTGTTCCATACCGGTGAATTGTTTTAATGATTGCGCAATGCATTCTGCCGGGATGTCGAGCAGGGAGCATACAAGAGAGGCGGCAAGAACATTTTCCACCTGCCACTGCATGACCTGGCTCAAGTCTGAAATGGCGCAAATTTTACTTTCGATGCCACCCTTAATGAACATGAGGTGGTTTTCTTCTACAAACGTTCCCTGTCCGACTTTTTCTTTGGCGCTGAAATGAAACTTTTTGGCCGGGGAATTTTGCCCAAAGGTTTTTGTATTGGCGTCGTCCACGTTCAGGATGCAAAAATCGTCTCCCGTCTGGTTTTCATGGATTCTTGCCTTGAGAGCGATATAGGTTGCGAGCGTTTTGTGCCGGTCCAAATGATCGGGGGTGATATTCAGCACGACGCTGATTTTGGGGTGAAACTTTTCAATTGCTTCCAGTTGAAAACTGGAAATTTCCAGAACCAGATAATCCGTCTCCTTTTGATCCACCAGGGAGATAAACGGAATCCCGATGTTGCCCCCGAGCAAAACTTTTTTGCCCGCCTTTTGCAGTATTTTTCCGATCAACGTTGTGCAGGTCGTTTTTCCATTGGTTCCGGTCACCGCGATGATGGGCGTGGTGGTGAAGCGACTGGCCAGCTCGATTTCGCTCCAGATGGGAATGCCACGGCCACGGGCGGATTCCAAAAATGAAGAATGGATGTCGATGCCGGGGCTGAGGACGATCAACTGCTCATCGCCCGGCAGGCTGTCTGCTTCGAATTTCATTGCAACCGAGGGGTTCACTTGTGCCACCGCTTCTTCCAGGTATTTTTGTTCTTTTTGGTCGATGAGAGTGACAAGAGACTTTTTTCCCGCCAGAAAATTTGCCGAAGCAATGCCAGAGCGCCCCATGCCGATCACAGTTATTTTTTTGTTTTTCAGATCCATTGTTCAGCGTAATTTGAGGGTGCTCAATCCGATCATCGCAAGGACAACGGCAATGATCCAGAAGCGGACGATGACCTTGGGTTCGGCCCATCCCGATTGTTCAAAGTGATGGTGCAGGGGCGCCATTTTAAAGACGCGCTTACCGCCTGAGTATTTGAAGTATCCGACCTGAATGATGACGGACAGTGCTTCGATCACAAAAATTCCTCCCACCAGAATCAACAGCATTTCGTGTTTGACGATGACTGCGATGGTTCCCAAAATGGCGCCCAAAGACAGGGAGCCGACATCCCCCATGAACACCTGCGCGGGGTAGGAGTTGTACCAGAGAAACCCTAAGCTGGCTCCGACAACAGATGTGCCTAAAACGGCTATTTCTCCTGCTTCACGGATATATTGAATGTCCAGGTATTCAGCGAATTTGAAATGTCCGCTGAGGTAGACAATGCCTGTGTAGGTCAGGGTGGAGATGATGATCGGGCCTATGGCCAGGCCGTCTAGTCCGTCGGTCAGGTTGACGGCGTTTGATGTTCCAACGATGATGAAGACGATGAAAAAAAGATAGCCGACCCCAAGGTCCGGTTGCAATTGTTTGAAGAAAGGGACGGACAGTGTCGTGGCGTAGTCCGCTCTCGCGGGATCGAAATAAACCAGATAGATGCCGATGATCAGAGCCAGCAAGGTCTGGCATACGAGTTTTGTTTTGACGGACAATCCGTCACCGCTTCTGAGTTTGTAGATATCATCGTAAAGCCCCACCGCGCCAAACCCGATTGCCGCAAAAATAATGATCCAGATATAACTGTTGGACAAGTTGGACCAAAGCAGGGTGGACAATAAAAAGGTGAACAGGATCAATGCCCCGCCCATGGTGGGTGTTCCCGATTTAATGTGGTGATGTTCGGGGCCGTGTTTGCGGATTTTTTCCCCGATCTGATATTTCTGCAGGAGGCGGATCATGTAAGTGCCAAGTATCAGACTGAGAACGAGCGCGGTCACCCCGGAGTAGGCCGAACGAAACGTGATGTAACGGAACACGTTGAAGATGGGGTAGTCTGCACTGAGTGGATAGAAAAAATGATAAAACATGATTTTTAATTTGCCTCTGGGTGAATCAATTGTTTCAAAACTTTTTCCATTCCCGATCCGCGGGATCCTTTGAACAACAAGCAATCGCCGTCCCGGGTGTTTTCCCTTAAAAAATCAGAAGCCTCTTTATGTTCTTTGAAAGCGATGATCTGGTCTTTTTTCATACCGCTGGCATGGGCTCCCTTTGCTGTTAACGCCGTCATCTTGCCGACTGTGACCAGCATGTCGATGGGTTGACGGGCAATTTCTTTCCCAAGGTCGGTGTGCGCTGATTGCGCAAAATCGCCCAGTTCCAGCATGTCTCCGATCACAAAAATCCGGTGTCCGGGAGTGGGGTATTCCACCAGTGTGGTCAGAGCTTCCCGCATCGACTTCGGGTTTGCGTTGTAAGTGTCGTTGATGATTGTTTTAGAATCGTGCTGAAAAATTTCATGACGCTGAGAAAGTAATTTGCATTTGGCAAGCCCGGCCTTCATTTCTGCCGCCCCGATGCCAAGGGTGTGCCCGGTTGCGATCGCCGCCAGAGCGTTGTAGACATTGCAGTGTCCAGGAAAGGGGAGGTGGACCTCAAACTTGTTGCCCAGCAGGTCGACTGTAAATTCATGCCCACCGCTTGTTGCCTTTATGGTGTCTGCCCGAGTGTCCGCCGGGTTCTCAATGCCGAAGGTTGTCTGTTTGACAGCGGCCTTTAGCGCTGTCGCAAGTTCCAGCACCAGCGGGTCGTCTGCGTTGATGATGGCGGTTGCCTTGTCATTGAGGGAGTCGAACAATTCGCCTTTGGCAGATTGCACGTTTTTGAGGGTTTTCAATTGATCGAGATGTCCTTCGGAAATATTGGTGATGACGCCGATATCGGGTTTGGCGATGTCCGCAAGCAATCTGATTTCTCCCGCCGCGCTCATGCCCATCTCGAGCACGGCCACTTCGTGGGTTTTGTCGAGGTCCAACACGTTCAAAGGCAGGCCGATGTGATTGTTCAGGTTGCCCCTGGTTTTCAATGTTTTAAATCTGGTTTCAGTGATGGATGCGATCATTTCCTTGGTGGTGGATTTTCCGTTGGTCCCGGTGATACCGACCACGCGGACGGGCAACCGTTGCCGGTGAAAGCGCGCCAGGTCTTGCAGTGCGGACAAGGTGTCGCCCACGCGAATAACAAAAGGCGCGTCGGCCTTTTGAACAATTGAACCGAGTTGTTCTCTGTCCGAAATTATTATTCCAGAGGCTTTTTTCTTGACCGCCTGCCCGATGAAAGCGTGGCCGTCGAAGTTTGGCCCCTGGATGCAGAAAAACAATTGTCCGGCTTTGAGAGTGCGGGTGTCGATGGACACACCTGTAAAGGCTTCCGATTCCCGCCCCGAGAGGAGTTCTCCCTGCATGGCCTTGAGGCATTCCTGTGCGTTACTTTCAATCACGTTTCATCCTTTGGTTGATTGCGTCCGTCGCAATCTCCTTGTCGTCGAAATGAATGGTTTCGGATTTCAGGATTTGATAATTTTCATGGCCTTTTCCGGCGATCAGAACAAGGTCGCCTAAATGGGCGTTATTGATTGCGTGTTCAATGGCCTGCCTGCGATCGGGCAGGACGATGTAGTCGCGAGATTCTCTGGACGAGGCTGGGATTCCTTTGAGAATGTCCTCAATGATCTGCTTTGGGTCTTCGCTTCTGGGATTGTCGGACGTGATGACCGCAAAGTCGCCAAGCTCCAAAGCCACACGGCCCATTTCACCGCGCTTGCCCCGGTCGCGGTCGCCGCCGCAACCGAACACGACGATGACATTTTTTTCGGTCAGCGCTTTCGCGGCGGTCAGTGCGTTTGCCAGTGCTTCATGTGTGTGCGCGTAATCGATCACGATCGAAAAATCCTGACCGCAGTCGACGCGTTCGAATCGCCCCGGAATGTGTGCTATGGCTTCCAGTCCTTTTTGAATCTCATCCAGCGAAAACCCTTTGGCAAAGGCCACGCCTGCACCACTGAGGAGATTGTAAATGTTGTGTCGGCCAAGAAGCCGGGTGCTGATTTCCACGCTTCCCGATGGAGTTTTGAGCGTGAACCGGCTCCCGTTTTTGGAAAGGGTGCAATCTTCCGCCCGGATGTCGGCCATTTCATCGATGCCGGTGGTCAGGGTGGGGCGGTTGGTTGCGCTGACGATTTCTTTGCCTACGGAGTCGTCGATATTGATGACTTGTTGTTCCATGACGTTGTTCTGGAAGAATTCTTTCTTGGTGTTTTTATAATCTTCCATGTCGACGTGATAATCGAGATGGTCCCGGCTCAAGTTGGTGAATATGCCGAGAGAAAATTGCAATTCAGCGATTCGGCCAAGGGACAGGGAATGCGATGAAACTTCAAGGAAGCAATCCTCAACGCCATGTGTCGTCATGTCGGCTAGCATGCGGTTGATATCCAAAGATTCCGGTGTGGTCACGGATGCCGGTGCCTGAAAGTCGCCGTAGCGGTAATTGATCGTACCGAGCACTCCGGTTTTTACGCCTCGGGTTTGGTACAGGGCTTCCAGAATATAAGTCAATGTGGTCTTGCCATTGGTTCCCGTGATGCCTATTAAGTTCA
>UOGG01000203.1_pt1 | contig 14909 bp, 9 predicted proteins | sample 1990151 | NCBI WGS metagenome assembly UOGG01 (sample SAMEA4728526, study PRJEB27164) | hydrothermal vent metagenome | biome: marine basaltic hydrothermal vent biome; feature: marine hydrothermal vent; material: mineral | place: Pacific Ocean | collected 2011-06-14/2011-07-23 | depth 1741 m | reverse complement strand
ATGGGAGATCGAAATTTTCCATACGGATTCAGGGTAGAAGTGGATATTTCTCCCCTTCACGGCACAATTTACAGAAAGGGCTTGAAAATGGGGGCCGATCCTGACATCATTTTTGCGAATCCCGAAAATAGCTGGGGAGATTTATCACCCAATCGCCAATATTTTGTCGGGCCAGGGAGTTTTTTCCTACGTCAATAAATCTTGCATTGGAAAATATTTTCAATAATATACGTGGAAAATCTCTCACTCTTTTAGTAAAATCTGCGTTTTCCTGTAAAATCTCATATTACCATACAGGCATCTTATTTGCAGTGATTAGCTTTTGTGGAATTGCTTGTGTCAAGTCGATTCCTGGCAATAAAAGCCTAAAGTCCTCCGCCTTTGGCGAGAGTCCAAATTTAAACAATTATTATTATTTTTGAATATGGCTAATTTTATAAGACCGAAGAAGCAGGGGTTGTACGACCCGGCTTTTGAGAAGGACAGTTGCGGCGTAGGGTTTGTCGTCCATATGAAGGGCGAAAAATCCCATGAAATCATACTTCAGGGGCTCAATATCCTGAAGCGTCTGGAGCATCGGGGCGCTTGCGGGGCAGACCCTTTAACCGGCGATGGCGCGGGTTTATTGATCCAGATACCGCACAAGTTTTTTAAGACGCAGTGCGACAAGATCGGCATTCAATTGCCGGAGCCTGGCCGTTATGCGTCGGGTCTGGTTTTCCTGCCAAAACACTACAAAGCCGAAAGGTGTATCAAAATCCTCGAGGACGCGATTGCTCTTGAGGGATTGACCTTACTGGGCTGGCGGGAAGTACCGGTGGACAACTCCACCATCGGTCATGTGTCGAGGAGCGCCGAGCCTGATATCCGGCAGATTTTTATTGGCGCGAGCGACGACATCAAGGATTGTACGGAATTTGAGCGCAAGCTGTATATGGTGCGCAAGCAGGTGGCCAGGGGAGTGCGCGCGGCCGGCTACAACGAAGACAACGAAAGTTTTTACATTTGCAGTCTGTCCTGCCGGACCTTTATTTATAAAGGCCAGCTCATGGCTCCCCAGGTGGAGAGTTATTTCCTCGATATCAAAGACCCGGAAATGGACTCGGCCCTGGCGCTGGCTCATTCCCGATACAGCACCAATACCTTTCCTTCATGGGGGCGGGCGCAACCTTTCCGCTTCATCGCTCATAACGGAGAAATAAATACGGTTCGTGGCAATCAGAACTGGATGAAGGCCAGACAAGCCATGTTTGCATCCCCCCTCTACGAAGACATTGAAAAAATTATGCCGGTGCTGGCTCCCGGCGGCAGTGATTCTGCGGATTTTGATCAGGCGCTGGAGATGCTGGTGCAGACCGGGCGGTCTCTTCCGCATTCGGTGATGATGATGATCCCCGAGCCTTGGAGTGGTCACGAAACAATGGGTGAGGACAAGCGCGGGTTTTACGAGTTTCATGCCTCGATGATGGAACCCTGGGACGGCCCGGCATCCATTGCCTTCACCGACGGCGAGGTCATCGGCGCGGTGCTGGACCGCAATGGCCTGAGGCCATCCCGATACATTGTCACCAAGGATGATCTGGTGGTCATGGCTTCGGAAGTGGGGGTTCTTCCCATTCCTGAAAAGGACATTGTTCATAAGGGACGATTGCAACCGGGGAAAATGTTCCTGGTCGATATCAGTGAAGGCCGGATCATTTCCGACGAAGAAATCAAAGCCGGTATTACCACGCAACAGCCATATACCCAATGGGTAAAGGACAAGCAGGTGAGCCTGCAATCTCTCCCGGAAACCGAAATAAATTTTGAACCGGATTATGAATCCTTGCTGACCCGTCAGGCCACTTTTGGATACACCGCCGAGGACATTAAATTCGTTTTGTCCCCGATGGTGGGTAATGGCGAAGAAGCGACCGGCTCGATGGGCAACGACACCCCGCTGGCAGTGCTTTCGGAAAAACCCCAATTGTGTTTTCATTATTTTAAGCAATTGTTTGCTCAGGTGACCAACCCCGCGATCGATTCCATTCGGGAAGAACTTGTGATGTCGATGGAAGTGACTCTCGGCAAGGAACTGAACCTGCTGGTGGAGTCGTCCGATCATTGCCGAAAACTCAAAATTCATCATCCGATACTGACCGTGCAGGAGCTGGAAAAAATAAAGCGGATTTACGCGCCGAATATGAAATCCACGGTGTTGCCGATCCTGTTCCCTGCGGACAAGGGAGAGGATGGATTGAAAAAAGCCCTCGATGAACTTTGTCAAAAAGCGTCCGAAGCGATGGATCATGGGGCGACTATTCTCATTCTTTCAGACCGGGGCACGGACAAAGAAAATGTTCCCATACCAAGTCTGCTCGCAACAAGCGCGGTGCATCATCATTTGCTGAAAGAACTGACCCGAACCCGTGTGGGGCTGGTTGTCGAAACCGGAGAAGCGCGGGAAATGATGCATCTGGCTCTGCTGATTGGTTATGGCGCAGGCGCGATTTGTCCGTATCTGGCCTACGAAACTGCGGCGGACATCGGTCGTAAGGGGTTGTACATCGATAAAATCGAGGCCCAGGCCGCTGTCGATAATTTCATTAAATCCACTCGCAAAGGCTTGTTTAAGATTATTGCCAAAATGGGCATCTCCACTATTCAGAGTTACCGGGGAGCGCAGATTTTTGAAATAGTCGGGTTGGCTAACGAAGTGGTGGATAAGTATTTTGCCGGGACTCCCTCCCGAGTGAACGGTGCGGGGCTCAAGGTACTCGCCAAAGAAAGCCTTCTTCGGCATAAGAGAGCCTGGAACATAGAGCAGGAAAACCCTCTGGCGCTGGACATGGGCGGAGATTATGCCTGGCGGCGTGGAGAAGAGAAGCACATGCTCAACCCCAGAGCCATTGCCATGCTCCAGCATTCCACGCGATCCAATGACTATCAGCTGTTCAAAAAATATTCCCGCGAGATGGATGAGGTGAACACCCGCCAATGCACCTTGCGCGGGTTGTTCAAATTCAAGAAAAGAAAATCAATTCCCATCGATGAAGTAGAGCCGGTCGAAAATATCACCAAACGGTTTTGCACGGGGGCCATGTCCATCGGGTCTATTTCGCGCGAAGCGCACGAGACCCTGGCCATCGCCATGAATCGTCTGGGAGGCAAAAGCAATACGGGCGAGGGCGGCGAAGACACCGTGCGATTCACGCTAGATGAAAATGGCGACTCCCGCAGGAGCAAAATCAAGCAGGTGGCGTCTGGCCGTTTTGGGGTCAACAGTTACTATTTAGCCAACGCCGATGAGATGCAGATCAAAATCGCTCAGGGTGCGAAGCCGGGGGAGGGCGGACAGCTTCCCGGACATAAGGTGAGCGAATACATCGCTCAAATCAGACACTCCACACCGGGGGTCACGCTGATTTCACCACCGCCCCATCATGATATTTATTCCATTGAAGATTTACAGCAATTGATTTTCGATCTGCACAACGCCAATCCCGATGCGTCAGTGAGCGTCAAGCTGGTAGCCGAAGCGGGCGTTGGAACTATTGCCGCAGGGGTTTCCAAAGCGCGTGCTGAAGGGGTGCTCATCAGCGGGTTCGATGGCGGGACGGGAGCATCGCCGCAAACGTCGATCAAATATGCGGGACTGCCGTGGGAACTGGGTCTTTCAGAGACGCAACAAGTTCTGGTGATGAATGATCTCAGAGGGCGAATACGCGTTCAGGTGGATGGTCAGTTGAAGACCGGGCGAGATGTGGTCATCGGCGGATTACTTGGCGCAGACGAATTCGGGTTTTCCACCACGACTCTGGTCGCGATGGGGTGCATCATGATGCGCAAATGCCATCTCAACACCTGCTCTGTTGGCATCGCCACCCAAAATCCGGATTTGAGAAAGAAATTTAGCGGAACTCCTGAGGCGGTGGTCAACTATTTCAATTTTATCGCTGAGGAAGTCCGGGAAATAATGGCTGAACTTGGGTTCAGAAAATTTGAAGAACTGATCGGACATGTTGAGTTGTTGCGAGGGGAAAAAGCGATAGACCACTGGAAATCCAGTGGGGTGGATGTCGGCAATATTCTTTTCAAACCGGACGTTCCCAAAACGGTTGCCATTCGCAACGTCAGAACGCAGGACCTGAGTGGTGACATGGACAATGTGTTGGACCACAAATTGATTGAAGCCGCTAAACCGGCGTTAGACCACAAATATCAGGTGCATGCGAATTTGCCCATCGGCAACACCGACCGGGCCACGGGGGCAATGCTGAGTTATTATATTTCCAAAAAATATGGGGAGGAAGGGTTGCCGCCCAATACTCTGGACTTCAATTTTACAGGTTCTGCGGGGCAGAGCTTTGGCGCATTCCTTGCGCCGGGGATTGAATTTGATTTAGAAGGCGATGCCAACGACTATGTCGGTAAGGGTTTATCCGGTGGCACCATCATCGTTTATCCTCCGAAAGAATCTCCGATTATTCCTGAAGAAAATATTCTCATAGGCAATACGGTGCTTTACGGAGCGGTTTCCGGCAAAGCGTTTTTTCGTGGCATCGCAGGAGAACGCTTTGCCGTACGCAACAGCGGCGCTAAAACCGTAGTAGAAGGAGTCGGAGATCATGGATGCGAGTACATGACCGGCGGGGTGGTTGTGGTTTTAGGTGAAACCGGGAGGAATTTTGGTGCCGGAATGAGTGGCGGGCTGGCTTATGTTCTGGATAGAAATGGAAATTTCGCTATTCACTGCAATAAGGGGCTGGTGGATCTGGTGCCCGTGGTAGAGGATGAGGATGTCAAACAATTGAATGCTCTCATTGAGGAACATTTTCTGCGCACGCAAAGTACCGTCGCTAAAAATATTCTGGCTGAATGGGAAACCATCCTGCCAAAATTTGTCAAAGTGTATCCAAGAGACTATCGCCGCGTTTTGGAAGAGAGAAAGAAAAAACAAGGAGAACAATTGATCGGGGAGGTTGCTTGATGGGCGCTATCAAAGGATTCATGGAAATAGACAGGGAAACGCCTCCCGAACGTCCGGTAGAAGAACGTTTGCAGGATTATCAGGAAGTTTACGATGAATTTCCCGAACAGAAGTTTCGCGATCAGGGCGCTCGGTGCATGGATTGCGGCGTTCCGTTTTGCCAAAGCGATACCGGTTGTCCTCTTGGAAATATGATTCCCGACTGGAACGACCTGGTGTATCGCGGCGAGTGGGAAGATGCGGCGACTCTGCTTCTGAAAACCAATAATTTTCCGGAGTTCACCGGCAGAATTTGTCCGGCACCCTGCGAAGGGGCTTGTGTTCTGGGCATCAGCGAACCTCCGGTTACAATTTGCAAGATTGAGCAACAGATTTCCGATAAAGGGTTTGCAAAGGGTTTCATCAAACCCAATCCGCCTTTAAAACGAACGGGTAAAAAAGTCGCCGTTGTCGGGTCCGGCCCCGCTGGTCTGGCCTCGGCCGCCCAGCTCAATCAGGCGGGGCATCTGGTGACCGTATTGGAAAAGGACGATCGCATCGGCGGGCTGTTGATGTATGGCATTCCCCATTTCAAACTGGAAAAAAGTATCGTCCACAGGCGTGTCAAACTGATGGAAGACGAGGGCGTTATTTTTGAGGTCAATGTCAATGTGGGCGTGGACCGTTCGATAAAAGATCTGCAAAAGGAGTTCGACGCGGTCGTTTTGTGTGGCGGTTCTCAAAAACCGAGAGACCTGCCGGTGGAAGGGCGGGGTTTGGACGGCATCCACTTCGCGATGGATTTTCTCCCTCAGCAGAACAAGCGCAACGAAGGCGATACGATTGCAGAGGAAACTTCCATCACCGCGACGGGCAAAAATGTTCTCATCCTTGGCGGTGGCGATACCGGGTCCGATTGCCTGGGCACGTCCTTGCGTCAGGGTGCGAAATCAGTGCATCAATTTGAGTTATTGCCGCAACCGCCTGAACAGCGCGGCGGAAACAACCCGTGGCCCCAGTGGCCGAAAGTGTATCGGATGACTTCCTCGCATGCGGAAGCCGCAGGGGAGACGACAGAATTTTGCGTTTCGACGAAGTATTTTTCCGGAGAAAATGGGAAAGTGAGCAAAGTGCATGGCGTCAAAATCAAATTTGGCGACCCGGACCCCAACACCGGTCGCCCACCGATCATAGAGATCCCCGGTTCGGAATTTGAGCTGGATGTCGAACTTGTTTTACTGGCGATGGGGTTTATTCATCCTATCCATGAGGGCATGATCAAAGAGCTTAACGTCAAACTCGACTCTCGCGGCAACGTGGCGTGCGACACCAATAAAATGACCAGCGTGAAGGGTGTGTTCACGGCAGGAGACATGACGCGTGGGCAGTCGCTGGTCGTCTGGGCTATCGCCGAGGGACGCGAAGCCGCCCGTGGCGTTGACCTGTTTCTCATGGGCGACACCAACCTGCCGCACAGCGAGTTTTTGTAATAAGACAAACCTTAAAAACCCTCTCCTAGTTGAGGGTTCGTTTTAAAGAACCCCGCCATAGCGGATGCCGGCGAGTCCCACCATTTCTTTATTCCATGTCGTCAGGTCGTCGATAGTAAAATCGCTTAAGTTTCGATGGCCGCAAGCTCTCGCCATGACTTGCATCAACTCCACCGACGCCTGAAAAAAATTCGCCAGACGTTGTGCGGATTCTTCGATGATTATCCTTTCTCTGAGATGTTCTTTTTGCGTTGCGATGCCGACCGGACAGTTATTGGTGTGGCAGGCACGCATCCCGATACAGCCGATGGCTTGCAAAGCTGAATTTGAAAGGGCGATGGCATCGGCGCCCAATGCGAGCGCTTTTATGAAATCGGCGGGAATTCTTAAGCCCCCGGTGATGACCAGTGTTATGTCTTTTCGGGCTAACCTGTCCAGATGTTGTCTTGCCCGGGCCAGAGCAGGGATAGTGGGGACGGAGATGTTGTCCCTGAAAAGCAGAGGGGCGGCTCCCGTTCCGCCGCCTCGTCCGTCGAGTATGATGTAGTCGACCCCCACTTCCAAAGCGGCGTCAATATCCTTTTCAATGTGCTGGGCGGATAGTTTGTATCCGATGGGAATGCCTCCGGTTTCTTCCCGGACCTTCTGGGCAAATTCTTTGATGGGGGCGGTGCTGGTCCAATCAGGAAAGCGGGGAGGAGAAATGGCGGATTCGCCTTCTTTTAACCCGCGAACCTCGGCGATTTTGCCCGTAACTTTGTGTCCGGGTAGATGACCTCCGGTTCCTGTCTTGGCACCCTGTCCGCCTTTAAAGTGAAATGCCTGGCACTTTTTGATTTTGTCCATCGAAAAACCGAATCGCCCGGAAGCCAGCTCATAAAAATATCGGCTGTTGGCCTCTTGTTCTTCAGGCAACATCCCACCCTCACCACTGCATATTCCGGTCCCGGCCTTTTGGGCGCCCATGGCCAATGCGATCTTTGCTTCCTCCGAGAGCGCCCCAAAACTCATGTCCGAGACGAACAGAGGAATATCCAGCTCAAGAGGTTTTTGAGCATTCGGGCCAATGACAACTTTGGTGCTGACCGGTTCTTCATCAAGCAAGGGCAGGGTCGCCAACTGTGCGGTGACGAATTGAATGTCTTCCCATTGAGGAAGCTCCTGCATGGGAACTCCCATTGCCGCCATTTGCCCATGATGGCCTAATTTTGATAAGCCGTCTTTTGCCAGTCCCTGAATGAAATCCGTATGAGGCTCCATCCCTGTTCCTTCATGATCGGCGTATAAACCCAGGTAATCGTCACGCCGAAAGGTTTGCGGGTTGTCTTTTTCCCAGGCCGCCACTTCATCTTCATCCACATAAACCTTATCATTGTCTATCCATGCGGTGAATTTTGGCAGGCGTTCCTCGTTGTTGTACTCACTGATTCCTGTGTCGAATCTGAAATCCCAGTAGTGGACCCCGCAGACCAAATTGTCCTCTTCAATATGTCCATCGGCCAACAACGCGCCACGATGCGGGCAACGTCCGTAAAATACCGAGACGTCGTTGTCGAAACGAACCACGACTAAATCCACATTGGCCACTAGAGCGTAGGCAGGTTTACGGTCTTTTAAATCACCCCAGTCTGCGATAGCTGTTTTTTTCATTAAAAAACTCCAGAATTTAATTTACGTTCATCTCAATGCAATAAATTTTTTCTTCCTGCGTTACGGGGTGGCTGAATTAATTCCGAAAAAATCCTAAAATGAAGACGGCAAGGAGAACCCGGTAAACAATAAAGGGCAGGAGGCCCACACGGGCGACTATTTTTAAGAGAAGTTTTATGGCAAAGTAACCGACCCCGAAGCTCACCAAAAACCCCACTCCCAGGTGAGTGTAATTATAAATCTGATGTTCGGATGGGTGAGTGATCCACGATGCAAGGGAATGCAAGCCTGCGGCCATGATGATGGGGGTCCCCAGAAGAAATGAAAACCGGGCCGCTGTGGTATGAGAAAGGTTGCTGAATAACCCTGCCGCTATGGTGATGCCGGATCTTGAGGTTCCCGGCAAAAGGGCGATGGCCTGGGCGAAACCGATCAGCATGACCTGACCCAGGGTCAGGCTGTAGAGTTCCGTTTTGGGTGTTTTTTCTCGGGCAGAATTTCTGTCGGCAATGAAAAACACCAGCGACCAGACCAAAAGGTTGAGAGCCAGAAATCGCGGCTCACGCAAGTTGGCTTCAATATAACTCATTCCGAACAGTCCGATCATTCCCGCCGGAAACGAAGCCAGTAGGATACTGAAAGCCAGTTTGCGGATGGAGGGATCGGCATTTTTGTTGAGCAGGCTGAAAAACAGCTTGGACAGGTCGTCCCTGAAATAAATGATGATCGCAAAAAGAGTTCCTAAATGCAGAATGGCATCTAGAGCGAGACCTTGATCCTCGAAATCAAATATCATGGGAGCCAGGATCAAATGCCCGGAACTGGAAATGGGCAAAAATTCGGTCAATCCCTGGATGATACTGAGGAGTATGATATGAAAAAATTCAATCATGAAGTGCAGTCACTCGCAGAAATAATAGGGTATTCAACATAAAAATATTTTTTTTATCGGATGGTGGATGCCTGGAGGGAACAAAAAAACATTTTCTACCAGATAATCACGGGCATAACATGTTGAAATTGCAATTTGTTTAATATAATTTATAAGCTTTGCCGGGTCCAGTAAATTATGGTATCTTACCCATTTAGCAGGCCGGGAGCTTTGAAAACACAGATTTTCCCTCCTTTCGAGGCTGGAACATACCTTCGGTAGCATGCGACCAGCCCGCGTGAATTCGTGCCAAATACAAAATTCCATATAGAGTCATGAGAGAATTTCCAACGATAAAAAGATTGCCCCCTTATGTATTTGCAATCGTCAATGATCTGAAACTCCAGGCCCGAAGGCGGGGAGACGACATCATTGACTTTGGCATGGGCAACCCCGATATGCCGACACCCAAACATATTGTGGACAAGTTGTGCGAGGCGGCTCAAAAAGCCCCCAATCATCGTTATTCCCTGTCGAAGGGAATTCCCAAGCTCCGGTTGGCTATTACCGACTGGTACCAAAGAAATTTTCAAGTAGAGCTGGACCCTGAGACTGAGGCCATTGCCACCATCGGCTCTAAAGAAGGAATCTCCAATTTGGCGCTGGCGTTGCTCGGTCCGGGCGATTCGGTCCTTGTGCCGACCCCCACATACCCCATCCACACCTATGCATTTATACTGGCCAATGGCGATGTGATTCAGGTTCCTTTAGGCAAAGACAGTGATTTTTTTCCAGCCCTGTTGGAAGCCTTCAACAGGACTTTGCCCCGACCAAAAGCCATTATTATTAATTTCCCCCATAACCCCACAACGGCAGTGGTGGAAATCGAATTTTTTGAAAAGATCGTGGCCTTTGCCAAAGAGCATGACTTGATTGTGATTCATGATTTCGCTTATGCGGACTTGGTATTCGACGATTACAAGGCGCCCAGTTTCTTGCAAGTCCCCGGTGCGAAAGATGTTGGCGTGGAACTGTTCACTCTGTCAAAAAGTTATAATATGCCGGGCTGGCGGGTTGGCTTTGTCGTGGGCAATAAAGACATCATTCAAGCTTTAGGCCGGGTCAAAAGTTATCAGGATTACGGAATGTTTCAGCCCATCCAGATTGCCGGCATCATTGCCTTGAACGGCCCGCGTGATTGCGTGGAGGAAATACGGCAAACCTATTTGAGCAGACGAGACGTGCTGTGCGAGGGGTTGAACCGAATCGGCTGGCATGTGGAACCGCCCAAAGCGACCATGTTCGTCTGGGCAGAAATTCCCGACGCCTACAAAAAGATGGGATCGCTGGAATTTTCCAAACTGCTCCTTGATAAAGCCAAAATCGCGGTGTCTCCGGGAATCGGTTTCGGCGACGGTGGCGATCATTTTGTGCGTATCGCCCTTGTCGAAAACGAACATCGAATCCGTCAGGCCATTCGCGGCATCCGTGAAATTTTGTAATTGATTGAAGTATATTTAATAAAATGAAAAACGTCAAAATAGGCTTGATAGGGTTTGGAACGATTGGCGCAGGCGTGGTCAAAATCCTCGCCGATAACGCGGATGTTATCCGGCAGAGGCTGGGCGCGACCCTCGAAATCGGGAAAATCGCCGATCTGGACATCACGACAGACCGCGGAGTGCAGGTCGAAAGCGGTGTATTGACAACCGATACCGAGGCTGTCCTGAACGACCCTGAAATTGAAGTTGTCATCGAGCTGATCGGTGGTTACGAACCGGCAAGGTCGTTTGTATTGCAAGCCATTCAAAACGGCAAGCATGTCGTGACCGCGAACAAAGCCCTGTTGGCAAAGCACGGAGAGGAAATATTTTCCGCCGCAGATGAAAAGGGAGTGGGCATCGGGTTTGAGGCCGCAGTCGGCGGGGCGATCCCGATCATTCGTTCGTTACGCGAGGCATTTTCCGCCAACCGGATCAGTGTCATCGAGGGAATCGTCAACGGTACTGCAAACTATATCTTGAGTAAAATGTCCGATGAGAACTGCGATTTCAAAACGGCCTTGCAGGAAGCTCAGGAAAAAGGATATGCTGAAGCCGACCCCACGTTTGATATTGAAGGCATCGACTCTGCACATAAAATCGCCATATTGACAAGGCTGGCTTATGGAGCGCCAATAAGCCTGGATGAGATAACGATTCAGGGGATAACAAGCATTACAACTGAAGATATTGAATGCGCCCGGGAATTTGGATACAGGATCAAACTGCTTGCCATTTCCAAGTTTGACGGAAAATTCATCGATGTACGGGTGCATCCGGCAATGATCCGGGAAAATAACCCGATGGCGAACGTCAACGGGGTGTTGAACGCTATCCGGGTGTGCGACGATTTGATGGAAGAAAATATTCTTGTCGGGCATGGGGCAGGGGCATTGCCGACAGGGGCCGCTGTGGTCGGAGATGTGATAGAGATTGTACGCAACTCACTGATAGGAGCAGGAACCCGCGTTCCAGCACAATCGTTTCAAAAAACGACGCCCATTCCTTTCAAGAATATGGACGAGATCGAAGCGGAATATTTTTTGCGTTTCCGTGTGAAAGATGTGCCGATGGTTCTTGCCCGAATATCAGGAATATTGGGGAACCATTCGATCAGCATCGAATCGATGATCCAAAAGGGGCGGGATGATAACGGCAAAGGCGTGCCTTTAGTTATGATGGTTCATCGTTCCAATGAGAAAAATGTTCAGGACGCTTTAGCGGAGATCGATCTTCTGGACGTGGTCTGTGAGAAATCCCACTTGATTCGAGTCGAAAATTAATCATGAACTTTCGTGCGTGGTTTCAATGTATCAACGGTTGCTCGGGGCAATACGAGTTGACGCAAATCATATATCGTTGCCCAGATTGCGGGGAACTGCTGGAAGTTCAGCACGACATGGACCTGCTCAAAAAACGATCTGGCGACGAATGGAAACAGATTTTTGTGGATCGTTACCGCGCCAACGACTGGCCCTACGGCAGTTCGGTGTGGGGTAAGAAGGAATTGGTTTGTCCCAATGTGGACAACGACAATGTGGTGTCCACGTTTGAAGGCGGGTCGAACCTGTTTTGGGCGGAACGACTGGGAAAACAATGGGGGCTTGACGACCTATGGATCAAGCAATGCGGAATGGCCCATACAGGCTCTTTTAAGGATTTGGGGATGACAGTCCTCGTTTCCATGGTCAAACAAATGATCGCCGATGGAAAAAATATTCGCGCCGTGGCTTGTGCGTCTACCGGAGACACTTCCGCCGCCCTGGCCGCTTATTGCGCCGTGGCGGGCATACCTGCCATCGTTTTTTTGCCTAAGGATAAAGTCTCTCTCACCCAGTTGATTCAGCCGATCACCCATGGAGTGCTGACCCTTTCTTTAGATACCGATTTCGATGGGTGCATGAAACTCGTGCAAAAATTATGCGCTGAGGATGAAATTTATCTCGCCAACTCCATGAATTCCCTCAGAATCGAAGGGCAGAAAACCATCAGCTTTGAGCTGGTTCAGCAATTGAACTGGGCAGTCCCGGACTTTGTGGTGGTTCCAGGCGGTAATCTGGGAAACGTCAGCGCATTGGGAAAAGGGTTTCAGATGCTTAAAGATTTAGGCATCATCTCCAAACTTCCTCGGCTGGTGTGTGCCCAGGCAGAGAGAGCCGACCCGTTATACCGCAGTTATAAAAATGGATTTAAAAGTTTCGAGCCCATTCAGGCTAAAACAACCTTGGCGTCGGCGATTCAGATCGGTGATCCGGTTAGCGTGAAAAAAGCCATGCGTACATTAAAGGCTTTTGACGGCATCGTCGAAGAAGCCACGGAAGGGGAGCTTGCCAATGCCGCAGGGAAAGCCAATCGTACCGGTTTACTGTGTTGCCCACATACCGCAGTGGCGCTTGCGGTGACGGAAAAGCTGGCTCGTCGCGGTGTTTTTAAGCCCAAGGATAAGATTGTGGTGATATCTACGGCCAATGGGCTGAAGTTCACAGATTTCCTTACTAAATACCACATGAATGAACTCGAGGGAATAGAATCAGAGTTTCCTTTCGCGGCAATTGAACTCCCGGCAGAGTTTGACCGTGTTCGCGATACAATAATGGAAAAAATCGGTGCCTGAAATTCTGTGTGCAAAAATGAAAAATAAAATCCTTGCAGTTCTTTCTTTCATCTCAATTATTGGCGGGGGGCAACAACTGTTCGCGGAACCTAAGGACAGGGGCAGTCAGGTGCTGATCACAGCGGGCGAGTTCGTGATGGGAGATACCTATTGCGCAGATGAACAGAGTAATTCAGATTGGTGCAGTGACGAGGTACCCCACAAAGTCCGGTTGGATGCCTATCGCATTGACATCCATGAAGTGACAAACTCCGATTATCAGGAATGTTTTTCAGCCGGAGAATGTGGCCCCAATGCTTTGCATGAAGACCGGCCGCAGGAGTTCAATCGACCCGGTCAACCGGTAGTGTTTGTCACTTGGGAAGACGCTAACTCGTATTGTCAATGGAAGGGAGGGCGACTTCCCTTTGAGGCGGAGTGGGAGCGTGCGGCACAGGGCGAGAATCCGGGTGGAGCCTATTTTGGCAAAAAGTATAAACAAGGCGCGCCGCAAAAAGTCGGCGAACGTGCACCCAACTCCAACGGTCTTTACGATATGATGGGAAATGTCAACGAATGGGTGTGGGACTGGTACGGTGAGCCGGAAACGGAAGGGGTGTCTGCCAACCCAAAAGGGCCAGCGTCCGGAAAAGATAAAGTTGTCCGAGGCGGGTCATGGAATTCACCCAGTCATTATTTGAGGGCGTCAGATCGGGTATTTCGATCTCCCGAATTACGATACAGCGATGTCGGGTTCCGATGTGTGACCCCCTCTTCAGAGAAAGGTTGATCTTTTATGTCAGATGTAAAGAATGTGGTCATTATTGGGTCGGGTCCCGCAGGTCACACAGCGGCTATTTATGCGGCCCGGGCAGACCTTTCTCCTTTTATGTATGAAGGCTACATGATGGGCGGTTCGGCAGGCGGGCAATTGACGACCACCACGGATGTGGAAAACTATCCGGGTTTTCCTGAAGGGATCGATGGGCCTGAATTGATGCAGTTGTTCCGTAAACAGGCAGAGCGGTTCGGGACGGGAATGGTTCGGCAGGATGTGATTGAAGTGGACTTCAGCAAGCGTCCGTTTCGTATTAAATCCGATGAAATCGAGGTGCTGGCGAACTCGGTGATTATCAGCACCGGGGCTACCGCAAAGCGGATGGGCGTTCCCAGTGAGGAAAAGATGTGGAACAACGGTATGTCTGCCTGTGCAGTATGTGATGGCGCTTTGCCCATGTTCCGCAATCAGCCTCTGATGGTGATTGGCGGGGGTGATACCGCAGTCGAGGAGGGAACTTTCCTGACTAAATTCGCCTCGAAAGTTTATTTAGTGCATCGGCGAGATGAATTACGCGCGTCAAAAATCATGCAGGAACGGGCGCTGAAAAATGAAAAACTTGAAATCATCTGGGACACTGTTTTTGAAGATGCGTTGGGAGAGGATTATGTGACAGGCGCAAAAATAAAAAATGTCAAAACAAGTGAAGTGAAAGAGCTGGAAGTCGCCGGAATTTTTTACGCCATCGGCCACACTCCAAACACCAGTGTGTTCAAAGACCAGATTGATTTGGATGAAAAAGGATATATCACCCTAAAACCCGGAACGCAGGAAACCAGCGTGGAAGGTATATTTGCCGCCGGGGACGTTCACGATCAAAAATATCGTCAGGCAATCACCGCCGCGGGGACGGGTTGCGCCGCGGCGTTGGAAGCCGAACGCTGGCTTGCCGAAAATGGCCTGATTTGACAAATAACCTGCTTTAAACTTCTCAGTATCAATCCCCATCAGTTCCCTCTAGTAGAGCTTTAGCCTAAG
>UOGG01000123.1_pt1 | contig 15820 bp, 14 predicted proteins | sample 1990151 | NCBI WGS metagenome assembly UOGG01 (sample SAMEA4728526, study PRJEB27164) | hydrothermal vent metagenome | biome: marine basaltic hydrothermal vent biome; feature: marine hydrothermal vent; material: mineral | place: Pacific Ocean | collected 2011-06-14/2011-07-23 | depth 1741 m | reverse complement strand
TGGGGTCTTTGGGGAAAGTGGAAATATTGGAAGACCCATTGGAAGCGGTCCGCAATGCGGATGTCCTCTACACCGATGTCTGGGTCAGCATGGGGCAGGAAAGTGAATCAGAAGAAAAAATCAAACACCTCAGGCCTTATCAGATCAATCAAAAACTGGTCGATGCCGCGAAAGACAATGCCCTTGTCATGCACTGCCTGCCCGCCCATCGGGGCATGGAGATCAGCCCTGAAGTGATGGACGGAAAAAACTCCATCGTGTTTGACCAGGCCGAAAATCGCCTCCACGTACAAAAAGCCATCCTCGAAGCATTGTTAAGCTCCTCCGATTAATGCTATGATTTCAAACCTGTTGCCATTCACGATAATGAACGACCCCGCCGCAAGCGGACGGGGTATCCTGCAAGGGGTTTTATTTAAAAACCGTGACAAGCCACGGGGTATCAAACCCACTGGTGGGAATGAACTCTTGAGTTATAACATCAACCATGTTGAGCTTACCTTGAAAACTGACACCGCATTCAGCCGATTCAGGAAACAGGCAAAACATTTTTTTGCCGTGACCCTCATCCTGATTTTTTGCTCCCCCGGCATTGGAATCAGCCAAACGGAGCCCAGAGATACCGACAATGGCATCGAACAATCCCGACGGCATCTATTACTCATTACAAAAGGACGGCTCTCCCTGCAACGGGAAATAGACGAGCTTTTCAAGCAATCCACCTCAAAAATAACTACCGAGAAAATCGAAAAAAAGCAGGCCCAGTTGAACTTGCTGGAACTGGATTTTGAATCCCGTGTCACCACCCTTTCGTTTGAAGACCCTTCACTCAATAAATTGAAAAAGCTGGACTGGATACAAGAAATTGAGGAGCTCACCAAGCCCCTGCTGACCGCTATCCGCGACCTCACCGAAAAACCAAGGTTGATCCAGGAACTAAAAGAAAAAATCGACGACCTGGAAATAAAATTACAGCGCCATCAACAGGCCACGGCAAGCATCTCAGAGCTGACAGAGGATCTGGAAAACACCCCCCTTCCAGACACGCCGGAAGGGAAAAAATTTCAATCCAGCATCATACTGTTGAAGGAAAAGTTCGACCCTGAGCTTGTACAGTTGAACCTGGAAGAAGCGCGCGCCAACCTGGCGGATTTTTTCAAGACCGATGAATCTGTAGTCGAATCCGCCGCCAAGACCATCAAAGAGTTTTTTCAGACGCGGGGCCGAAATCTGCTGGTCACCGTTTTGACGTTCACGGGTTTTTGGTGGGTGCTTTCCCGTCTGCGCCGATGGATTCTGACAAGAAAATTTTTGACCAATAGAAACTCATCCATCGGAAAATTATTCAGCGCGGCCTATAATTTTGTCGTCCTTTTGCTTTGCTTGTTCGTCGGGCTGGCCTGCCTGTATTTTTTCAACGACTGGCTCCTGATCACACTGATCATCATGGGTATTTTCTTCGTGTTGTGGACGTCGCGCCAATGGATACCGCAATTTTTCGAAGAGATAAAATTAATCGTGGACCTTGGAACCGTTCGGGAAGGACAACGGCTGATGTGGGAAGGCGTTCCCTGGCTGGTCCGGGAAATCCGTCTGCACGCCACCCTGGTCAACGACCGCCTGCAGGGGGGAGAACTCATCCTGCCGCTTCGCCAGTTGATCGACATGAACTCCCGTCCCGTTGTGCAAGGAGAACCCTGGTTCCCCACCCGGTTGCATGACTGGGTCCTTCTCGGCGACGACTGCTACGGCAAAATAGAATACCAGACGCTGGAACAGGTGGTCATCAACCTGAAAGAAGGCGGCGCGTTGAAGTATTACAGTACGGAGGATTTTCTTTCGCAGAACCCCGTCAATATTTCCGATGGCTTTGAATATTCCATCGAATTCGGGTTGGATTATGAAGTTCAATCTAAAATTTGCGACGAAATTCCCGTGTTATTTACTTCCGAAATTAAAAGACACCTGCAACTCCATTTTGAAGGGGATGAGCCCAATTTCTATGCGCTCGAAGTCCTGCTGGACAACGCCGGGGCAAGCTCTCTCAATCTGGTAGTGGAAGTTTATGTGCATGGCAGATGCGCACCTTTGTATGAAGAGTGCCGGCGGGAAATCATCACCACCCTGGTCAGAATCTGCAATGAACACAATCTTGGAATTCCTTTCAACCAGTTGACCGTTCATCTTCCCGGTCAGTTTTCAGGAAAAGAAAATTTACTCCCTCCCTCTCAAGAAAAACCAAGTGAGGACCGTGTTTAAGTTTAAAATTCTGAAACAGCACAGTCATTCGTCCGCAAGACTGGGTGTCATCACAACTCCTCACGGAACCATCGACACACCGGCTTTCATGCCGGTGGGAACACAGGCCACCGTCAAAGCCCTGTCCCCTGAAGATCTGGTGGACTGCGGCTCCCAAATCATTTTGGGCAACACCTATCACCTGTATCTTCGACCCGGCCATGAAATCATAAAAAATCTGGGCGGCCTGCATCGCTTCATGAACTGGGACAAGCCCATTTTGACAGACAGCGGCGGGTTCCAGGTGTTCAGCCTGAACCGCCTCGCAAAAGTGACGGAAGAAGGCGTAACATTCAAGTCCCATATCGACGGCTCCACCCACTCGTTCACTCCTGAGCATGCCATCAAAGTCCAGCAGGCATTGGGTGCGGACATCATCATGACTTTCGACGAGCCCATGCCCTACCCCGCCGAAAAACCCGCCGTCGAAATTTCTTTGAACCTCTCCACACGCTGGGCCAAAAGATGTAAAGCGGCTCTTGAAGACAAACCCCAGGCTCTGTTTGGAATCGTTCAGGGAGGAATGTTCGAGGATTTACGCACACAAAGCGTGGAACAGATCGTGGACACAGATTTTCCGGGATACGCGATCGGCGGGTTGAGCGTGGGGGAAGATATGGATACGATGTATGAAATCGCCGCTTTCACGGCACCCTTGTTGCCGGAAAACAAACCGCGCTATCTGATGGGCGTTGGCACACCGAAAGACTTGCAGGCTTGCAGTGGCATGGGCATCGACATGTTCGACTGCGTCATGCCCTCTCGCAACGCCCGAAATGGCTCTTTATTCACTAGCCGGGGAAAGTTGAACATCAAAAACAATCGTTACCAGACCGACGGTTCTCCACCGGACCCTGAGTGCGACTGCTACACCTGCCAGAATTATTCACGTGCCTACTTGAGACACCTGTTCATTGCCAACGAAATTTTCGCCATGCGCCTGAACACCATCCACAACATCCAGTTTTATCAAAACTGGATGAAAAAAATTCGCCGCGCTATTCGGGATGACCAACCCTTCGGCCCAAACTGGATCAACACACCAGTGGAAGAACCGAAGAACTAACAGCAAGCGGAGTACCGGCAGTGGTTCATCCGCCGGTCATGCGCCCGCTTCCTCTTCTATGATGCCGCGGATATGAAACGCGTTGATATCGTAGCCACTGCGTTTATGCAAAGAAGACTGGACCACCGCTTTCAATATTTCAAGCTTTTCCCGATCGAGCCACGCCAGTAAATGTTCAAAAATTTTCTCAGGAAAATAAATGGTCAGGTCCAGTTTGGCGCGCTGGTACACATATTGATAACCCGACCGCATGGGGTTGACCTTTTTAGGCCGGTACTCCACATGCCCTTCCCGCATGAGCGGAGCCAGCTCCGTCCACTCGCCCCCTAAGGCGACAAGCCCCTGCCTGATATTGGACAATAAAATATTCGGGTCCTGAAGTTCGTATGTATAACTGACCACTGATCGACGACCTGAAGAATTTTAAAAGCAACGATTGTATGATTGAAACAATACGGAAAAATATTTTTAAGTTTGCTCCGGGGGATTCCCAGGAGCGAGCCTTGCGCCGAGGGATAAAAACAACGGGATTTCTTTCCGCGCACGGTTCTCGGCTTTCGCCCGCTTACCCGACTGGCTTTCCTTTTTAGAAGCCCACTCCTCCAGGCTCTCCACCCAGAGGCCAGCTCCTGCCAACGCAACAAAATAAGTTTGCAGAGACCGGTGATAAGTCGTCGTGTGCCCTTTGGACCCAGCCAAAGGCGGCGTGATGATGGGTATGGCAAGATCGGTTGCGTATCTGTCCACCCGCCGGTATTCAATTTTTTTCTCTTCATCCCAGCCCCAATGGGTCTGCCTCGGAATCCGAAAACAGGGATGAGTGACCACCATCACGAAACGGCCATTTGGTTTTAGCCACCGCGCGACATTTTTAAAGACCTTCCCTATCTCCTCCATATTCTGCAAAGCCAAAAGGCAGGCGACGGCATCGAATTGCGCTTCCGCAAAAGTGCCGGACTCGCAGGCATCCGCAACGTGGAACCGGATGGACGGTTTTGAGCGCGCCCGCGCCAGCTTCAACAATTCCTCGGAGGTGTCCAGCCCATCGACCTGCATGCCTTTGGCTAAAAGATGACGGGAAAACACGCCCTGACCACAAGCCAGATCCAACACCCGTTGGCCTTTTTTCAGTTTCATGAGCTTCGTTGCACCGGGCATGATAATGTCTTTTTGAAAATCAGAGCCATGATCTCCCACCAACGCATCGTACCAGCGCGCCGCTTGATCCCAGGCGGCCGATTTACGGTCCGGCGTTTTTTTGGGTCCTCTACCGAACGATGACTTTCGACGGGGTGAAGCTTTTTTACGGATGGTTTTTTTCAAGTGAATTAATTAAAAAAAGATGGAAGAAAATTTCAGCAAATTTTACTTGAGTAGCAGTTGATTAAAAAATACTTTATACTTTAAATTGTGTCACAAGGCGTGTTCACCCAACCCACCGGCATTTGTCAATAATCTTACCACATGAGGCTGATTCATGAAAAACCCCACCCTGCTCATCCCCTTAGCTTTCAAAGCAACTTTGGCCTGCCTTTTGCTGACAATGCTTTCAGCCTGTTCGAATTACGCTTTAATGAACTTACAGGATAACCTGCAAACCAACGTCTACCAATACAACAAACGGTTTGATGGAAAAATGATGGACCTCAGCGCCGCTTTTGTTTCATCGCCCTTGCGTAAGGAGTTCTTGATAGATTCAAATGAAATAAAAGAAAAGGTCACTTTTTTTGACCGTTCCATTCTGGACATGCAATACTTCGATGGCGATCAACCGGTAAGGAAAACCCCCGGAGGCGCGGAAAAAGAATTCAACAAGGCCGTCGTCACTCTTCGATATCAAATATCAATTCTTCCCAGCAACCAGTTGAAAACCGTAATTTTAGACCAGACATGGGTACTTAGTGAAAAGCGTTGGATGGTGGAACCTGACCTGGATGCTTTTTTGGAAAAATAAATTTCACACTATTTCAAACTTTCGAATCCTAAAAAAAATTTCATCGGGGTAAAACAATTTCAACTGGCTGATCGAGTGAAATGGAACTCGGCGTCACTTTGCAGTTACAACCATATAGCTCAACGCCTTCACGCTCAGCGTCTCTCAGCCATTTTCCAAATTCAGGATCAATCGCGTCGTTCGGGATGATGGACCGGGTGTCGGACCGTTGGGACACGAACAGTACGGCCGCCCTGACACCCTCTTTATGCAATGCAATCAATTCCCGCAGGTGTTTCACACCCCGCTTAGTGGGCGCATCGGGAAATTTGCCCACCGTGTCTTCCACTAAACTCACAGACTTCACTTCCACAAACGCCGGACCGTTCGCGAATTCCAGCTTAAAGTCAAATCGGCTCTCCCCTTGCTTCACTTCACTTAGAAAATTTTCATACCCGGACAAAAAAGGCAGATTGCGTTTTTCCAAAGCGTCTTTCACCAGAGCGTTGGCAAACACAGGGTAAACCGAAACCCAAATGCCCTCGTGCCGAATCAAAGCGAGGGTGTAGTCGGTCTTTCGCTTGGGTCCGGGGTTATGAATCAGGCGTGCTTTGCGCCCCGGAACCATCAATCCGGGAAGTCGGCCAGGGTCGGGGACATGAGCTAAAACTTCCCGACCGTCAATAGTTACTTTAGCAAGATAGCGGTTGGGGCGTTCTTTAAAAACTCCATCTACGATCCGCTCGCCAAGCTTCATGGGGAAAAAGAATAAAAGAAGAATTTAGAATATAGCATTTAGAATTATGAATTTTTTATCGAATCCGCTTTTATTCTATATTCTGCATTCTGTTTTTAATGATGTTCTTTTTCCCCTGTCGGGACATTCACGGTTTTTTCCATGGTCAACAGGGAGTCCACCGCAGGGGAAATTCGGTCGATGAAAGGCTTGGGGAACAGGCCGATGAAAATTATCAACACACAGGCGGGAAGCAGCATGGCGAACTCGCATCGGTCAATATCTTTTAAATCCTTGGTAGCGTTGGGGTTGGTTTCCTGCATCGCCCCTTGAAACATGTACAGCATGTAAATGGAGGCAAATACAATCGCCAGCCCCGCCATCAACACATAGATGACGGAAAGATCCGACAGGAGATGCGATGTCCAAACGCCCATGAGGATGAGAAATTCGCCGACGAAGCCGTTCAAGCCTGGCAGACCAAGAGCCGCCAGGATGACCAGCATGAATATCCCGTAAAGAATGGGCATGGATTTCCCCAGACCGCGAAAATCTTTCAGGTTTCTGGTTCCTGTTCTTTCTTCCAGAATGCCGACAATAATGAACAAGGCGGCCGCTATAATTCCGTGATTGATCATTTGCAGGACACTGCCCTCGACACCGACATTATTGAGCGCAAAAATACCCAAGGTGATGAACCCGAGGTGACTGATGCTGGAGTAGGCCACCAGTGCTTTCAGGTCCTTTTGGGCAACCGCGATCCAGGCTCCGTAGACAATGCCGATCGCGGCCATGGCTCCAATGGCGAGTCCGAGGTCTGCTACCGCATCGGGAAACAACGGCAGACAAAACCGTAGAAAACCGTAAGCGCCTGTTTTAGACATCGCCCCGGTTAAAATAATCAGTGTGGCAGTCGGGCAGGCAACGTAGGTGTGCGGCAACCAGCTATGAAATGGAAACACGGGGACTTTAATAGCGAATGCCAGGAAAAAACAGGCAAACATCCACAATTGCGAAGCAGGATCAATCTGCGTGTGCACCAGCGTCTCGATATCAAATGTCAGAGTTCCCGTTGCCTTGAAATGCACAACGGTGACACCGATGATCGCCACCAGCATCAGCAGGCTTCCCACTAGGGTGAACAGCACAAACTTGGTGGTGGCATAAATCCGCCGACCCTCTCCCCAGATGCCAATGAGGAAATACGTGGGCACCAGCATCAACTCCCAGAACACATAGAACAGGATCGTGTCCAAAGCGACGAACACGCCCAGGGTTCCGGCCTCAAGAGCGAGCATCAGGGCGAGAAAATTCCGCAACCCTTTTTCCTGTTTGAAGGAATACAGGATGGCGATGGCGGACAAAAACGTCGTGAGCACAAGCAACAGCAGGCTGATGCCGTCGATGCCCACATGAAACTGAATGTTTAGCAGGGGAACCCAGGAAACGGCGTTTTCAAATTGCATTCCCGGATTGGTTTTGTCGAACGCCAGCAAAAGCCCAAGTGACAGAAGAAAACTCAAACCTGCGGCACCTATAGCAACCACGCGAATGAGTTTGCAATTGTCCTTCGCCACAAAAAGAAGGGCAAGCGCCGCGATCAGAGGTATGAAAACTATCAGTGTCAACATTTCTTCACATCTTTCCCATCATCTTAAAACTAAAGAAAAACCACAAACATCAAAATGGTCACCAGCCCGACCAGCATATTCAGGGCGTAAGCCCTGATATTTCCCGACTGCCAGATGCTGATGCCACGGCTGACTTCACGCACTTGCGAACCCACCTCATCGACCACAAAATCGACACCTTCTTTCTCAATCTTTTGCTCGAAGAAAGCGCCTATGGCCCGAACGGGCTTTACTATCAGGAAATCATAAATTTCATCGATGTAGTATTTATTAAAAAGAACGTCGTAAACCGGCGCCAATGCCTGCTTGGCAAAATCCAGTTTGTCCTTGCTGGTCATGTAAACAACGCCCGCGGTCAATATCCCCCCGAGACCCGCTAACACCGCAACGGTCTCCAGGGCCGCATCTTCATAATGATGGGCGGTAGCGCCGAACACCGGCCCCAGAAACGAATCCACCCATTGTGCTGAAAACCCCATGACCAAAGCGAGGAAAGCAAGAATCAGTAAAGGAGCGGCCATGATGATGGGTGACTCGTGCGGGTGAATCTCAGGGCTCCGGCTTTTCCCGATAAAGGTATAGAAATACACCCGGAAAATATAAAACCCTGTCATCCCCGCCGCCAGCACGGCCATGCCCCAAAAAACAAAATTGCCCATTTCAGAGTGCCAGGAACTCATGATGATGGCTTCTTTACTGAAAAAACCACTGGTCAATGGAACTCCGGCGAGACAGACTGCGCCCACCAGAAAAGTGATGTGCGTGAGCGGCATGGTAAACCGGAGACCGCCCATCTTGCGGATGTCCTGTTCACCGTTCAAACCGTGAATCACGCTTCCGGCACTCAAAAACAGCAGGGCTTTAAAAAACGCGTGTGTCATCAAATGGAACATTCCGAAACTGAAAACACCGATTCCGACCGCCAGAAACATATAACCCAGTTGGCTCATCGTGGAGTAGGCAATGACCCGTTTGATATCGTATTGCACCATCCCCATCGTGCCTGCGAAAACTGCGGTGATCGCTCCGATGCCTGCGATAAAATACATGGTGTAGGGAGCCAGCTCATACAACACATGGCAACGGGCGATCAGGTAAACGCCGGCGGTGACCATGGTCGCGGCGTGGATCAGGGCGCTGACCGGGGTCGGCCCTTCCATCGCATCGGGCAACCAGGTGTGCAGAGGAATTTGCGCCGACTTGGCGAACGCGCCGACCAGCAACAGCATGGTGATCATCACCATGGTGTCGTCGTTTAAGCGAAATTGATCCGGTGCGGCTGAGAACACATCCATGTAGCTGAGCGAACCAAAATGCTGAAAAATCATCAACGCGGCGATCACCATCCCGACATCGCCAATGACATTCATGACGAACGCTTTACGCGCCGCCAGAACCGCGCTGGTTTTTTCCTTCCAGAAACCGATCAACAGGTAGGACGCAAGACCGACAAACGCCCACCCGACGATCAGGAAAAAGAAATCGGCGGCGGCCACCAGCAGTAACATGGAAAATATGAACAGGTTCAAGTAGGCAAAAAACCGGCTGTACTCGGGGTCACCCTTCATGTACTCAAGGGAGTAGACATGGATCAGAAAACCCACTCCTGTGACGATCAAAAACATGAATACGGAAAGAGGGTCGATCAGAATAGCCAGGTCCAGCTTGAAGGAACCGGAAGACACCCACTGATACAGCGTTTCCACATGACCTAACCGTTCTTCAGGCTGAAGACCTAATAACTCGCCCAAAACACCGAGGGTCACCAGGAAAGACAAGCCCACTGTAGCGCAACCCACTAAACCCGCTTGTATTTTGGGAATTTTATCGCCGAAAAGGCTCAGTCCGATGAAACCGAGCAAAGGGAGAAAAAGTATGAACCAGGCGTAGGAAAACAATGGATCTATCCCTTCAATACGTTAATGTGGTCGACATTGAGATCGTGCCGGGTCCGAAAAATAGTGAGAATAATCGCAAGCCCCACCACTACCTCTGCTGCGGCAACGGTCATGATAATCAGGGCGAATATCTGCCCGTCCAGCGTTTTCAGGATACTGGAATAGCCGACCAGCAAAAAATTCACGGAGTTCAACATGAGCTCCACGGACATTAACATGATGAGGGGGTTTCTACGAATGAGAAAACCCACTGTCCCGATGCAAAAAATAGACGCACTGATGATGAGAACGAATTGATGTCCCATGATTATTTTGAATGCCTCCGGGCGGGTAAATATGAAAATTTTGCCAGACAAATGATTCCGACCGTGGCGATGAGAAGCAATATGGACGCCAGTTCAAACGGAATCAGATGACGCGTGAACAACTCGATGCCCACCGCTTTCGCACTGCCAATGGCGTTTATCACATCGGGCGCCATGTCTCCAGTAATGGGACGAGTTGGCTTCACCCCTGCCGCCAACAACAATTCGCAGAATAAAAGGATCACGAATGTAAATGCGCCAGAGCGCTGGATTGAAGGTTCGACGATTTCTTTCGCTCCTCCAAGTAAAGCGATGATGAACAAAAACAGGATCATGACGGCACCTGCGTACACGATGATTTGCACAGCGGCAATGAATTCTGCGTTGAACAAAAGATAAAGCAGGGCCAGGCAGATCATGTTGCCAATCAGATACAAGGCGCAATAGATGGGGGATGCGCACAGGATCACACCAAAAGCGGCCATCACCGCTGTGGCTCCCAACGCAAAAATAACTATCTCGTAAGTGATTTCAAACACAGTATTTCCTATTTACTATTGATGCGCTCGGTATTACCGAGAATATTGACACGGAATTCATTGGGTACGGGATACACCAGCAAATCGCCCTTGGTCGCAATGTAAGTGTCCCGGTCATAATCTGCTAATTCGTAATGCTCGCGCAGGACCACCGCATCGACCGGACAGGCCTCTTCGCAATAGCCGCAATAAATGCACCGGAGCAGATTTATTTCGTAAACTTGCGCATAGCGCTCGCCTATCGACACCCGGTTTTCCGGGTCGTTCTCTGCCGCGACCACATGAATGCACCCGACCGGACAGTTGATCGAACAAAGACTGCAACCGATGCATTTCTCCAGTCCGTTTTCATCCCGGTTGAGAAAATGCCGGCCCCGGTAACGCTCCGGCATGGTGCGCTTTACTTCTGGATACTCAATGGTCACGGGCTTCGACAACATATTTTTAAAGGTGACGCCCATGCCGATCATCAAATTTTTTATCCCACTCAGGGTGGCCTGTATCATAAAAAAACCTGTGGATTTATTACAAAACCTTGAACACCGCAGTGATCAGCAAATTGAACAAACATATTGGTAAAAGAAATTTCCAGCCAAATGTCATCAGCCTGTCGTAACGAATCCTCGGAAATGTGGATCGTAACCAGATAAAAACACAAAGCAGAAAAAACACTTTCCCGGCAAACGCCAGTATCGGCCAGATGGGAAGACCGTAAGAATTCCATCCGCCCAGAAACAGCAGAGTCACCAGCGAACTCATGGTGACCATGTTGATGTATTCGCCCATGAAGAACATGGCGAATTTCATCCCCGTATATTCCGTATGAAAACCGGCAACCAGTTCCTGCTCGGCTTCCGGAAGATCAAACGGCGCGCGGTTGGTCTCGGCGACCCCGGCAATGAAAAACAGTAAAAACGCCACCGGCTGAATCAGGATATATGGAATGGTCTTTTGGCTTTCCACCAGATCGCTCAGGTTCAAAGACCCCGCCATCACGATCACACTCAAAGCGGAAAGGCCCAAAGTCAGTTCGTAACTGATCATCTGCGCCGAGGAGCGCAACCCGCCCATCAGAGAATATTTATTATTCGATGACAACCCGGCCAGCACCATACCGTAGACACCCATCCCGGAGATGGCGAAAACGAACAATAGCCCGGAGTTGACATTGGCCCCCCACAATGCGATTTTCTCGCCCAGAACTTCAAAGGGCGCGCCAAACGGAATCACCGAAAAAGTCACAATAGCGGTGAACACGACAATCGCCGGAGCCAGGTGAAACAAAAACTTATCCGCCGAACTCTGGATGATAGACTCTTTAAACAAAAGTTTTATCGAGTCGGAGATCGGTTGCCCCAAACCAAAAGGACCGACCCGGTTCGGACCCAACCGCACCTGAAACCGCCCCATCAACCGACGCTCCAACCAAACCAATAGCGGAACAATGGTGAGCAGAGCAACGACGATGATGACCGGCTTAATCGTGCCGATGATAAACCCGGCATTCAATACCGGGTCGATAAATTGTAAAATATCATCCCACAAAATAAATCTCTCCTAAAACCATCAATTCACTACAAGTAGGAATCATACTTTTTTAATTTCCACCCAGATGACGCCATCCCGGTTGTTCGCCAACCCCCAGACACCCTGTTCATCGGAAATATTGGGAAGCACAACACCGCCCGGATTACAGCGGTCTGAAATTTCCACCTGCGCTGAGACTTCTGTATCGCCAGCGACCACGACCACATCGTCCTCATTTTTCAATTTCAATTTTTTCGCGTCCTTTTTATGCATGTGCACAGTGGACGACTTGAAATGATGTGCCAGAGGAGAATCCGCATCCAGAATTTTATCGTGCGCAAACAGGTAATTGGCAATGCGCAATTTAAGTGCGTCGGGTTTCGGCGGCGAGGATTCCTCTGCCTCAGGCACGGTTCCATTTTGACTTGCTTGCGAGCCCCTTGCCAGCCCTTCTTTCTTAATAGACTTTTTGCTGATCTCGCCGTAACCGGGAACTTTTTTCGCGATCTCATCTGTGACGCTGAACGAGGTGATATAGCTTGTTTCGTCTGCTTCGTCCAATGCCTTGGCCATCAGGGAAATGATTTTCCAGTCCGGCGGATGCGTGGTTTTCAGCCCGCCTTTTCTGAACTGCACGCGCGCCCCGATATTAGTGGTGGTTCCGTCGTCAACCCCCGGCCCGTTGGAAGGCAACAAGATATGCGCAAGCTTCGCCGTTTCCGTTTCAAACATATCGTGGACCACCAGCAGGTCGAGTTTCTTGAGTGCTTCCTCCACCTGTTTGCCGCCGGGGAAATCCACCACCGGGTTGGCTCGATACACAAGCAAAGCTTTCAATTCTCCCGCCGCCGCTTTTTGAATCATTTCCAGCGCGGATAATCCTGCTTTCGTTGGGGCTGTTTGCCCCCACTTTTCCTGGATAACGTCACCATCGGCAACAGAAACTCCGCCCGGATAATAGTCAGGCAATATTCCCATATCCATCGCACCCACCGAATTGGTGTGCGGCACGGCCGGGATAGCCCCGCATTCGATCGACGGAATATTTTTGATCGCCGCCAACAACTGCTTGAGCGAATGCACCGATTGCCCTGTGAGCGCTGAAGTATTAAAAATTATGGTTACTTTTTTACTGGCACGCAAAAGCTTGACCAGAGATTTCAATTGATCGGCTTTGACCCCGGTATTTTTGACATCGGGTTTGCCCTCGCCCGAAATGGCGGCGGTCAACGCCTTGAACACTTCGGCGTCGGTTCCGATATCGTAGCGCAGAGAAAGGTGCGCGTATTTGTCCATCAACGTGGCTTGGTCGTTGAGCACCGCAAGTTTGACGTTATGCCGGGTCACCGCCTTTTTGATTCGAAGATCCAGAATCGGCAGTTCCTCGGTCGGGTCGCTGGCAATCAGAAGAACAAGGTCAGACGTTTCGATTTCGCTCACATCGTAATGATCGATGGGCAAACCGGGCGAGTCGGCATAAGTTTTGTGGTCGATGTTATTGGTGCCAAACCCCAGGCGGAATAATTTCTGATAGAGATAAAGCTCTTCATTGGTGCCGTAAGGTGAGCCGATGAAACCCACGCTTTCGGGCCCGTGTTCGTCCACAATTTTTTTAATCGCCTCCGCCGCGCGGGCCGCCGCATCCTGAGTGCTCGGCGACGAAAACACCATCGTTCCGTTATCAGGCACGGTCCGTGCTTCCACCAGACGGTTTTTACTCTCCAGAAAATCATAGCCCCAACGGGCTTTGTCGCAAATCCAGCCATCGTCCACCAAGTCGTTGGGCCGAGCTTCAATGCGCATGAGCTTGTTGGTACGCACGCCAAGTGTCATATTACAATTGCAACCACAGTGAGCGCAAAGAGTGTCGGAATTGGTGAGGTCCCAGGTACGGGCTTTGAAACGGAATTCGGTATTGGTCAACGCCCCCACGGGGCAGATGTCGATCACGTTGCCGGAAAACCGTGTATCGTAATCTTCATTATTGAAAGTTCCCACTACATTATTAAACCCACGGTTGTGCATGACGAGAGTTCTGTCCTGCTCGATGACTTCGCTGTAACGTGTGCAACGCTGACAGGCGATACAGCGTTCCCGGTCCAGAGTAATAACCGGGCTGAGCGGGTTGGCTTTGAGGTTCTCCGCCCGCGTGAAATCCATTCGGGTTTCGTCGACACCGTATTTAAAGGTGTTGTTCTGAAGCGGGCATTCACCGCCTTTATCACACACCGGGCAATCGAGGGGATGATTCAAAAGCGTAAATTCCAGCACGCCTTTTTGGGCTTTCTCTACTTTAGGTGTGGTGGTCTTGACCACCATATCCGGCCCCACATCCATCGTGCAGGCAGTCATCAACTTGGGCATTTTTTCCACTTCCACCAGACACATCCGGCAACAGCCTAAGGGCCCCAGTTTTTCGTGGTAACAAAACACCGGAATGTCGATCCCCACAGTCTTGGCGGCATCCACAATCTTGGTGCCTTTAGGGACCGAAACTGTCTGGTCGTCTATCGTCAATGTGACTTGATCGTCTGCCATGATAAATTATCGCTTTCAGACAGCCGTGTCGGCTGTTAATTTTCCAATCAACTCGTCATAATCCGCGCGGAAATTCTGGATACTGCTCAGCACCGGAGCCACCGCCGCGTCTCCTAACGGACAAAAACATTTGAAGCTCATGTTGTCGCAGATATCCACCAGCTTATCAACATACGCGGCCTCGCCTTTGCCCGTTTGAATCTGCTGAAGAATCTGCCACATCCAGCGCGTTCCCTCCCGGCAGGGAGTGCATTTGCCGCAGGACTCGTGCATATAAAAACTCGCCAACCGCAAGGACGTTTCCACTACGTTGACCGTGTGATCCAGAACAATCAACGCACCGGAGCCCAGCATAGTCCCGATTGCCTGCAAGGATTCATAATCATAAGGCGTATCCACTTTGTCTGCGGGCATCATCGGCACGGACGATCCGCCGGGAATAAAGGCTTTCAATTCGTTGCCGTTACGAATGCCGCCCGCCAGGTCATAAATAATTTCCCGGACCGTGGTTCCCATCTCGATTTCATAATTGCCGGGCTTTTTCACATGACCGGATACGCTGACCAGTTTGGTTCCCTTGCTTTTTTCTGTTCCCAGCGCCGCGTATTTTTCCGGGCCGTTATTGACAATGAACGGCACCACACAAAGGGTCTCCACATTGTTGATGACGGTCGGTTTTTCGTATAACCCTTGCACGGCGGGAAAGGGAGGTTTCATTCGAGGCTCTCCACGCCCGCCTTCAAGCGAATTCAGCAGGGCCGATTCCTCTCCGCAAATATAAGCGCCCGCGCCCAAGTGGGTGTAAATGTCCAGATTAAAGCCCGAGCCTAAAATATTTTTCCCGAGATAACCTTTCTCATGGGCCTCGGCAATCGCCTTGTCCATGCTCTCAGCCAAATCGTAGAACTCTCCGCGAAAATAAATATAGCCGGTTTCTATCTTGCAGGCGTAAGAACATAGAATCATGCCTTCGATCAGAAGATGCGGGTTTTTCTGCAACAACTCCCGATCTTTGCATGTGCCGGGCTCGCTTTCATCGGCATTGCAACAAAGGTAACGGGGGAAAACATCCTTCGCCAGAAAACTCCATTTCAGGCCCGTGGGAAAGCCAGCACCACCGCGCCCCCGAAGCCCGGACGCTTTGACCATTTCGACGATCTCATCCGGTTCTTTGGCAAAGGCTTTTTTAAGACCCTGATAGCCGCCTTCCTGCTCGTACCCTTCCAGGGTATGCAGGTTTTTTTTATTTATATTTTTAAATAAAACTTGTGTCATAGAATTTACTAATCAAGAGAACCCAAAACCTGATCGATTTTATCAGTTGTCAGGTTTTCATAAAATGTGTCGTT
>UOGG01000184.1_pt1 | contig 16469 bp, 17 predicted proteins | sample 1990151 | NCBI WGS metagenome assembly UOGG01 (sample SAMEA4728526, study PRJEB27164) | hydrothermal vent metagenome | biome: marine basaltic hydrothermal vent biome; feature: marine hydrothermal vent; material: mineral | place: Pacific Ocean | collected 2011-06-14/2011-07-23 | depth 1741 m | reverse complement strand
CCAATTGGATTTATTTTAACAAAGAGATCATTTGCCTGTCATTGCGAGTATAACGAAGCAATCCAGAGACCCTGGGTCGCCGCGCCGCTGATAGCGGCTCGCGATGACGAGAATGGTGGTTCTCTCCAGGGCTCGTTAGCATGTAATATTCGTCCTTTGTCTTCATGCCCCGAAGGGACCTTAAACCTTTCCTCCCGCGTAGCGGGCTTCCTCCCCTGTAAGGGGCGGAGCCTAAATTTACCTCCCGTGTAACGGGTTAACAGAGTCCGCAAATTTTGCAGGTGGCGGTGTCGCAAATGGGCGTGTGTTTCTGCCTGAGTCCGCGTTGATAATCCTGCCACAGAAAATGGTTTTTATAGCCATGGTCGACGATGTCCCAGGGCAAGTGATCGTCGCGCCCAAACTGGCGATAGACTGTCGAATCGACCTCCTCACGGTATTCGCTGAGAGCCGCTTTCGCGTCGTGATGATTGTTCAGGTAGGTTTTGAAGAAATCCAGCAAACGCCGGTCACCGCGTGAAAGATAGGTTTGCAGATACGCCTCGTTGGGCGACCCGAAACTCATTTTTATGTGCGGAATTTTCCCCAGCGCCTTGCGCACTTTCATGAATTTTTTCTTCAGGCTCTTCACCGGTTCCATCGGGTGCCACTGAAACGGCGTGCCGGGCTTGGGAATCAGCGGGCTGAGGCCAATGGTCACGTTGCCGATGTGGCCGCGTTTTCGGCAGGCTTCTACATAGACCTCCATGACGTTTTCAACCAGAGTGATGAACTGGTCGATGTCTTCGTCTTCCTCTCCCGGCAGGCCAATGATGGAGTAAATTTTCAGGTGCAGAATGCCTTTTTCTGTCAGAAATTTGCATTTTTCTATGATGGATGCGTCGGTGGCGGCTTTGTTGACCACATCGCGCATCCTCTCAGACGGTGCATCGACCGCAATGGTCAGGGTTTTTTGTCCGCTTTTAAGAATCAAATCCACCAGTTCATCGGTGAGAGTTTCCATTCTGAGCGAAGAAAATGAAAGCTTTTTGCCCTCTGCCGTGATCCGCTTAGCCAGACCGATCAGATCGGGATGATCCGTCACCGAAGGCCCCACAAGGCCGATGGTGGAGGCCGAATGCCCGGCTTCTGCCAATGAGTTTTCCAGAGATTGATAGGTCCGGTCGAGGTCCGGCAACCGGGGCGGGCGATATATAAACCCCGCCGTACAAAACCGGCAGGCCCAGATGCACCCGCGGGTCACCTCCATCAGGGCCATGTCTTTGAATGTCGACGCGCCATTGTGGATTTCCGAGTGCGTGCAAAGCTCCTCGGTCTTCTCGGTCCAATGCCGCTCGATGCGCAAGGGCAGTTCCGGCTCCACCTGAAACCCGGCGAAGGTGTGGTCTTCATATTCGGAATGGTAAAACTTCGGCACATAAATTCCGGGCAGATGGGCCGCCTCTTTCAGGAGGTCGCGGAGATCGTCTGCCGGTGTTTTTGTATACAGCTCGAAAAAATTTCCTGCCAGCCCCTCGCCTTCGCCGATAAAAAAAACATCGATGATGTCTGCCAGGGGTTCAGGGTTTATAAATATCGCCGACCCGCCGGCCAGGATCAGAGGGTGGCTCTCGCCTCTAAGTTTACTTTCCAACGGGAGGCCAAAATACTTCATCAAGGCCGCCACATGCAGGTAATCAGGCTCAAAGGAGATGGAAAAGGCGATCATGTCGAAATCGGCAGGGCGTAATTTCATCTCATGGGACAACAATTGCTTCGGCTCAAGGTTTTCAGCTTCCGGCTTCCAATCCAAGGGCAAGCTGTAACGGTCGCAAGTCACCCTTTCAATCTGGTTCAACAGGGCATGAACTCTTTGAAACCCCAGGTTGTCCAGAGCGACATCGGTGGTGTTCGGATACACTAAAAGCACCTTTAGCTCTCGCAGGTGGGTTGCATTTTCGATAGAATGGGCAGTGGCTTTAACGGCGACCCTACTTTCTTGATTTTAATGACATACAGAGCAATCTTTAAAAAGGCAACGCGTTGTGACCCGGCTTTAAACACAGGGCGTTAACCATTTCTACTTTAGATTGTATTTGTGCACAATAATGATACCGCAGATTGCGAACCAGAACCACGATCTCATATAAAATGGACAAAATGGACGCTCCCAAACGATTTGAAGGCTATTTACAAAAAATCGCCGCCGGGCCAAAACTGAGCAAAGACCTGTCTGAGGAGGAAGCCCAGGACGCTCTCACGTCGATTCTGCATGGCTCCGTCTCTAAAGTCAGGGCCGGGGTTTTTCTGATCGCCGCCCGCATGAAGCTTGAGACGGTCACGGAAAATATCGGCTACTGGAAAGCCCTCGATCAGACGACGATCAAACACGAGCTTCCCTTTACAAAACTTCTGCAAATCGCCGATCCGTTCGATGGGTTCAACCGGGTACCCTATTTCGGCTTTTTCACCTTGCCAGTGCTTGCGAGGATGGGCCTGCCGGCTTACGGGCATTCGACCCAATCGTTACCGCCAAAATTCGGCATCACATTTGAGGACCTGCTCGTGAAACATTACGGCGTGTCTCAAAACGACCCTCTGGATAAACGGCTGGCACTCCTTAAAAAATATTCGTTTGGCCTGCTCGCGACTGAGCACACCAACCCGGCGCTGGAAAACTTGCGCGACCTGAGAGTAGAAATCATCAAACGCCCCATGCTGGCGACGCTGGAAAAATTACTGCAACCGGTTCGGGTAAAGTCCGGGGGGAATTTTCTGGCCTCTGGATATTTTCATCGCGGCTATGAAGTGCCCATGCTGACGGTCGCCCGCTTGAGCGGCTTTGACAAAACTGTCATCGGCAATGGCTCGGAGGGGACCACTTTTTTTGGCGTCCACAAAGAGGCCCGGGTGTTCATCGATTCAGGAGAGAACGATACGGTCGAAAAGAAACTGGTTTTGCAAAATATGTTTTCAATCGTCACTCAAGACCAGATTCGGGGAGCTTATCAGGATTTAAAAGCAGAAAAAGCCAGCCTGGAATTTTTATCCCACTTGGGGGAAAGTGCTCTCAAGAACAATCAAGGACTCGCGGCATCCTTGATCGCCTGTCACGCAGGAACGCTGGCCCACCTTTTTGGGGTGTTCAGGACTCCGCAGGAAGGATTCGACTGCGCTCAAACAATTTTAGCGGCAGGAACCTGCCACCGCCTGTTGATGCAGTATCTTGAAGATATTCGCTGACGATTGCGCGCGAACAAAAAAAGGCTCGCGGAAAAACCGCGAACCTTTTTGCCCAATCAAATAAAATGGCGGGGTCGACGAGACTCGAACTCGCGACCTCCGGCGTGACAGGCCGGCGTTCTAACCAGCTGAACTACGACCCCGCAATCTTATTCAAACTTGAATGCTATTCTAACAGCTTTTCCCGCCCGCATCAAAGACAGACGTGAATTCGCTTGCCATGCACTCGCTAAACGTAAAGTGGTGGGCGAAACAGGGCTCGAACCTGTGACCCCCGGCTTGTAAGGCCGGTGCTCTCCCAGCTGAGCTATTCGCCCCCTTTGAATCCACCCTCGTGTGCGCGGATAAAACTCAAAACCGAATTGGGGAGTATAGTTTCGGGTTATTTCCCTGTCAAGAAAATTCAATTGTCAGCCAGAAATTCAGCACAAAACCGTCGGGATATTTATCAGATGATTATAAAGATTGACTCTTAAATTTCATCACTATATGATGCGTTTTTAACGGCACTCGTGTCGCATTTTTATAGCCAATCTGGTTCTTTTTTTAGGACTTAAACGCTCCTTATGTTGAGCGCAAAAGAAATATGAGAAGACAAATTTTATCCTTTCTGGAAACCCTTCCGGCCACGGAGCTATTGAAATTCAGGGCTGTTCTGAACAAGATCATCGAAGAAAAATTACCCAGTAAAAACGGGAAAAGAAAAAGTCAGCGGGCCAGTGTGAAAATTTCCGCCACCGCGAATATCGAAAGGGAGATGGAGTTTTTCAATAAAACGCATAAAATCACCATTAACGATATTTCTACCGAGGGTTTGTCGTTCACCACAGAGGCTCCCGTCATCAGCAACGACATTCTGTCAGTCACATTTCGTTCCCCCAATAATGGGGAGCAGAAAAGCGTCAATTGTCAGGCGGTTCGCGTTAAGGAAACCCATCAGAATTCTTACTGGGAATACCGGGTCGGCGCCAAGGCCGTAGACCAAAAAACCGTCCGCGCGTATAGAGAAATGCTTAAAAATCGTGGCAGGTTTTAAAAAGCTCAGGCAAGTTCATAAACGCTACAATTCAAGTCCATCGTCATCACAAGGTTAGATTGCGACAAGCATTGACCCTGCTTTTTTAACGGAAGTTACCCTAAACTTTTTTGCCACGCAGTACCGGTCAGCAACATTTCTCTTGCAGGCCGGAAACCAAAGTACCCTTTAAAAAATTCATGTCCCTTTCCAATATTTTTTCACATCTCATCGAATTAACAAGCAACGTCACCGATGCTTATGCGACCGTTTTGTATTCTTCCGACAATGAAAAAAAAACCTGTCATTTGAAGGAATTGTTTTCTCTGAGCCCTGAGCTTGATATCCCGACTGTCGTCCCCTTTGGCGATGGCCCAATCAGCAGTGTAATCGCCAGCCGAAAACCCCTGGTCATCGACTACTTCAATCCCGAAGCCGCCAAACTGGAAATTTTTAAAAAAATAGAAGGCTTGAAAAGCTTTCTCCTGGTTCCGGTCATCCACAACGAATTGGAAGGTGTGTTGGCGATCGCCACAAAAGAGGCCTATGGTTTTTCTTCCAAATTACAAAAAATTGTGACCGAGTTGGCCGAACAGATCGCCTGGCACTTGTCCGAAGAAAAAAAACCGGCCCGGCAATCCGAAAACACCGATTCATCCCTGAAAGATTTAAACACCTACCTCCAGTTCCTGGGCGAATCACCCGACAAGAACACGTTGACCAAACGCCTGGTCAAGATACCCACGTCGATCATAAAGTGCGATGCCATCGCAATCGCAAAGTTTGATGGAAAAGGCATGGGGACAATTTGGGAGCATCGAGGTTTTGCTGAAGATCCTTCTCTGTATGAGATGCGGTTGGGAAGGGGAATTGTCGGCATCTGCGCCCAGAGCCGGTCCCCGATCATTCACACCTCCATTGAAAGATCCTTGATGGCCATATTTTCTTCAAATGAAAATACCCAAGCCCTCAATTCGGTTGTCACAGCACCCATCATGCACAATAAACAGCTGTTAGGCGTTCTGATCGCAGGCTCCTCAGTAAAAAACGGGTTTTCCCACTATGACCTCGAAAAGCTGACCCTGATCGCTTCGGGATCCGGGTCTTCCCTGTCCAGTATGGAAGTCAGCAATCAACTTGAAAATGAAAAAAACCGGGACCCGATCACCGGAATCTACAATCACCGTTTTTTAATCAACTACCAGCGCGGGATCTCTAAAAAAATATTTGACGGCACCGCACCCGTCTTTTTCCTGACCGTTCAGTTGACCAACCTGCCGTATCTTTACGAAACCCATGGCGTCCGCAACGGAGATATTATTTTGCGCGGCCTGGTTTCCCTGATTTCCAAACAAGTGCCTTCGCCAAGAAATATTTTTAAATATTCTGACAATTCTATTCTGATCATGATTTTAAAAAGAAACCGGGAAGAAGTTACTGCCATCGAATCCAGGTTAATTGATCTGTTCAATGACAATCCCCTTTCAGTAAATGAGGTTTCCGTACAGCTTCAAACGGCATGGGGCCTTTCGTCTTACCCTGATGAAAGCAAAGACCTCCATGAACTCATCGGCCTGTCCTCGGCCAGAACAGCCCAACCTTTAAAAGTGACCTCATAACGTGAACTTTCTTAATAAACTTTTCGGCTGGTTTTCAGCCGATCTTGCGATGGACCTTGGCACCGCCAATACTCTGGTTTACGTTAAGGGAAAAGGCATCGTCCTCAACGAACCTTCCGTCGTCACTGTGAACACCCACGACAGAAAAGTCGAGGCGGTGGGGTTGGAAGCCAAGCAGATGTACGGGCGCACCCACTCTCAGCTCGAGGCTATCCGGCCCATGAAAGACGGGGTGATCGCCGATTTTGACGTCACCAACTCCATGATCAATTATTTCATCAAGAAAGTGCTGAAAAATCAGCGCTTCATCAGCCCCCGAATGGTTGTGGGCATCCCCACCTGCATCACTCAGGTGGAGAAAAAAGCAGTGATCGACGCCGCCATCATGGCTGGGGTCCGTGAAGTTCATCTGGTGGAAGAACCCATGGCCGCGGCCATCGGCGTTGGCATCCCCGCTCACAAACCCGAAGGAAATATGGTGATCGACATTGGCGGTGGCACCACCGATGTCGCGGTGATCTCGCTTTCAGCCATCGCCTACGGAGAATCTGTCCGCCTGGCGGGAGACGAAATCGATGAGGCGATTGTGCGTTATATGCGGATCGCCCATCATCTCAATATCGGCGTATTTGAAGGGGAACGCGTTAAAATGGAAATTGGAAGCGCCTATCCCCTGGTACAAAGGCTGACGACCGAAGTTCGCGGGCTGAATGTTAAAACCGGCGTTCCCATGTCCATTGTCATCGATGACGAAGAAATCCGTGAAGCCATGAAAGAGCCTGTCTCAACTATCATTTCCATTGTCCTTCGTGCGCTGGAGACCGTCCCCCCGGAGTTGTCTGCGGATATTCATTCCAACGGCATCTACCTGACAGGCGGCGGCGGGCTCATCCGCGGTCTGGATAAACTCGTAGAAGAAAAAACTTCCCTCAAGGTATACACTCCTGAAGATCCCCTCCTCAGTATCTGCAAGGGCGCTGGCGCCATCCTCGACAACTTTTACGAAATGAAAAAAGTTTGCATCAATTGATTTCAATTGGGGTAGAATAACCGCATTCGTAAAAAATTGCGTCCAGGGACAAAATCCTATTCTCGTAAAAAAATGGAAAAGCAAAGCAACCGTTGTTGCCAGGAATGCGGAATTAGAGTAGACCACCTGCCCACTATTGTGGAATTTGAAGAACAGGAAATCTTTTTGTTCGATCCTGTCGTCTGCAAAAAATGTCTTCTTGATCTGTGCGATGATTATTCTGTCCGCTGTGAAAATTGCGGTGGATCGATACCGCCCTACTCCCAGGTGGGGGTGCTCAAAGGAGAATGCGGGAAACGAGAGTTTGTTCACATGAATACTTCCTGTTCCACCGTGGGCAGTGCATTTTATGGTTACCTTGGAAAAGGCAATCTACACCAATTTATCGAGATCGAAGCATGTTAAAAGTTCAATTTGAGGACCAGAACAGAACCTTCAAAGTAGAACCCGGAGCCAACTTACGACAAGCCGCCATCGATCAAAAGTTGAGCGTTTATACGCACATATTTAAAGTTTTAAACTGTAGAGGCCGGGGGCTGTGCACCTCCTGCAAGGTAGAAATCGTTTCCGGAAACGTCGACCCCAGAAACGACATCGAAAATGAAAAACTCAAAGACAAGCCCCCCGAAATTCGTCTCGCCTGTCAGTTGGCCGTCAACGACAACCTCGTGGTCCGTACCCACATTTAGCCAGCGTGACGCTGGACCCAATATAGACGAACAATGGGTTCATAGCTAAATCTACCTCCCCGTATAACTAAGGCCCTTCTTGCAATGATGAAAATTTTTTAATCCAACCTGGGTTGAATCTAATTGACAATCAATTGCGGGCATTTCACAATATTCCATGGCCTCAATGAAAAAAAATCTGCTCAAGATGATTCACTTTCAGGCGATGGAGGAATACCCCGACGAGTGCTGTGGGGTCATTCTGGGCAACCCTGAAAATAGCGATGGGGATATCGTTTTTCGGTGTGCCAATATTCAAAATCAATTGCACGCCAAGGACCCAAAAAATTTTCCCAGAGACGCGACAACCGCGTTTACAATAGATCCCAAAGACCTGTTCACCATTGAAAAGAAAAAGCGCACCAGAGGATGGAACATCAAAACGTTTTATCATTCCCATCCTGAACACGACGCTTATTTTTCCGCCGAAGACAAAAAAATGGCGTTGTCGGAGTGGGGCGACCCTTGGTATCCCGATGCCACCCATCTGGTGGTTTCAGTGTATAATGGAGTCGTGCAAGATCAGGCCCTGTTTGCCTGGGACCCTGAAAAAAAAGTGTTTGAAGAACAACCAAAAGAACCGCTCCAATTCAACTCATAACACAAGTTACTTATAGTAGGAGAAGCAGACATGGCACTTTTAATCAACGAGGATTGCGTCAACTGTGGTGTTTGCGAACCTGAATGCCCCAATGAAGCCATATCCGAAGGGGACGATATTTTTGTCATCGACTGGGAGCTCTGTACCGAATGCGTGGGCTGGTATGAAGATGCCCAATGCGTGGAGGTTTGCCCGGTCGATTGTATCCCCAAGGACCCGGAACATGAAGAAACACAAGAACAGTTGCTGGAGAAAAAAGAAGCACTGGTAAACGGCGGCTGAAACCACTCAATCAAAAAAAAACAGATCATTATGGATGCAGAAATGCAGGAAGAAGTGGAAACGGTGCTGGACACCATTCGGCCTTCACTCATGGCGGACGGTGGCAATGTAGAACTTGTGGATATCGACGATGGTGTGGTCAAACTTCGTCTGATCGGTTCCTGCAGTTCCTGCTCAAGCTCCACCATGACCCTTAAAATGGGAATCGAACGTGCTTTGAAAAAAGCCATCCCCATGGTTCGCTGTATTGAATCGGTAGAATAATTTTTCTGCATCGGAGACTATTTGTGCCTAAAGTGAGTCAAAAAATTTTCGGGTTGATTGCAAGCCTGTTACTGGTTCTCATCAGCGCCACGGCGACTGCGGATACGGAAAAACTCACCCGCGCGACCAATTTCAGTTTGCAATCCTTAAACGGCGAAAACATCAGCCTCGACCAATACAAAGGCAAATACCTGCTCATCAATTTCTGGGCCACCTGGTGCGGCCCCTGCAAAGTAGAAATGCCGTCTTTAGAAACCTTGTACAAAAAGTTCAAATCGGAAAATTTTGACATCCTCGCCATTTCCAACGATATGTTCGGGGCGACCGTAGTCAGACCTTATGTCAAGGCCCACGATCTCTCGTTCACATTTTTATTGGACCAGCAATTGAAGGTGAGTTACCAGTATGGCGTGGTCAGCCTGCCCACCACTTTTCTCATAGATCCCGAAGGCAATATCATCGGCGCCATACATGGGGCCGAGGATTGGGCCGAACCCAGCACCCTGCAATATTTTGAAAACCTGTTGAACACAAAAAGTTGATTGAAAATTCGGCCGGGTTGCTTCCAACTTCAGGGCCAACCTTTGCCAACCGGACACGATCCATTCCAACACCATGAAAAAACTCCCCATTGCACTCGCCTTCGTCTATGCGGCCCTTTCGGTATTTTTCCTGATAGCAAACGCGACGGCTGAAAGCCCAGAGAAAAATTCTCTTGCAGGGCAAATGGTTTTCATCCCCGCCGGCCATTTTATTTTCGGGACCGACCAGACCGATACAACCGCCGAAGCGCTCTCACTTGGGATCCCCAAACCCTGGTACGCCGACGAGACCCCGGAGAAAAAAATATTTCTCAAAGGGTTTTACATCGATCAATTTGAGGTCACCAACCGCCACTACAAAAAATATGTGGACGATATCGGTGCAGAGCCGCCACAAAACTGGAAAAATAATAATTATCCCGAAGGACAAGGCGACCACCCCATCGCCTGGGTCACCTGGTACGATGCCGCGAATTATTGCCAGTGGGCGGAAAAAACTCTGCCGTCCGAAAAACAATGGGAACGTGCCGCGCGTGGAACCAGCGGGAAGCAATACCCCTGGGGAGACACCTTCGACATCAAGGCCGCCAACTTAGCCCATGCCACCGGGCAAAAAACCAAACTGAAAGCAATCGGCGAATTCCCGGACGGGGCCAGCCCCGAAGGCGTTCACGATTTGATCGGTAATGTGTGGGAATGGGTCGAAGACGACTACCAGCCCTACCCCGGTAATGCTTACAAAAGCAATTATTACGCCGCTGGCCTCAAAGTGATCCGAGGGCATTCCGCAAGCGATATCGGGCATTTCCCCGGTGCCACTTATAATTCCACCCTTAAAAAATTCGCCCGAAGCGGCTATCGGCAATACGCCAACCCGGACGAGCCGGTCCAGGACGTCGGCTTTCGATGTGCGAGTTTTGACAAACCCGCGGGTTTTAAAAAATCATCCTTCACGGACAAAGCGTCAAGCGGTACTCAAGGCAACCCGACAAAAAATTCTCTGGACAAAGCCGATTCAAACACCCAATCCGGCACACAAAATTCTCTCTCTAAGCAAACGCCGACAGCCAAAAAAACCGTAGTCAACCCTTTCGAGGCAAAAACCAATCTGCCGCAATCCGGGTTTCTGGCCCTGACATTCCTGGCCTTCGTCGCCGGTGTGTTCAGTTTTCTTTCGCCCTGCACTCTGCCCATATTGCCCGCATATTTTGCCGTGACCGCACAGGCAGACCGGACGCGCCTCAGCCTGATGTCACTGGCATTTTTTGCCGGGCTCGCGACCTTGTTCGTGATCATGGGAGCCTCGGCCAGCTTTTTAGGGCAGGTCCTGCGCGATTATATGTTTTCTTTAGCCACCATCGGCGGCGTGCTGGTGACGATATTCGGGGTGATGACGATTTTCGGCAAGGGGTTTTCAGGTGCCAATTTCCAAGGCAGACCCGGTTCCACCTTTTTTGGTTTTTTCCTGTTCGGCGCAACTTTCGCTCTCGGTTGGACCCCTTGCGTCGGCCCCATCCTGTCCGGCATTCTCATCCTGGCCGCGTCCGACAAAACCGTCCTGCAGGGAATGACTCTTCTTTTCTGCTATGCCCTGGGGTTGGGGTTGCCCTTGATTGTAATCGCGACATTTTGCGGCAAGCTGTCTAAGGACGGTCTTTTCTGGAGAGTCTTGCGAGGCAAGGAATGGGCCATCCCCCTTGGCGGCAAAACCTTTTTTCTGCACTCCACCAATCTGTTCAGCGGGCTGTTGCTCATCGCCTTGGGGGTTGCCCTGACCATGGGTTACCTGACCTACATCAACAGCCTGATCCCAATCGAGATCCAACTGTGGTTCAGCGTTCTGGAAGAAAAAGTTTTGCACCTGTTCAAGTAAACATTGCGCTCAACTCACATCCCTGGCACAACGAAACCCGATAAAATTATATGCCGCCGTGGGTTCTATCCAATTGCGAAAATAAGTCGCGGAAAATTTGATCGAAAGATGCGTCTGGATCAATCCACCACGCAGAACTTTAAACTTGTTCTTTTCAGCGCTCGGCTGACCCTTATAGGCGTACCAGTCGGCAACCCATTCCCAGACATTGTGCCCCATCCCATAAAGCCCATACGGGCTCATCCATCCTTCGCGCTTGTCGACCGGCTCCGGTTGAAACCCTGAAAACCCGTTGTTCGGGTGTTCCTGATATTGACCCCAGGGCCACTTTCTGCTGTCCTCGCCACGGGCGGCTTTCTCCCACTCTTTTTCCGTCGGCAAACGTTTTTTTATTTTTTGGCAATAGTCGCTGGCGTCTTGATGAGTGACGAGCACTACCGGGAACCTTGCCCATTTGGGGTCAAACGATTCTCTTGTTTTAAATGCCTGATAGTCCCCGCGGCTCACTTCATATTTGTCGATGAAATAAGCGTCGGTCGAAAATTTACGCCCCCCTTCGGTCAAAGGGTCGTCCCGATGCCCCATGACAAACTCACCTGCCGGGATATAAACCATCCCTTCAGGAACGTTGACTCCTTTTGGCAACTGCACCGGAATCTGTTCGACTTCATGACTGTCGCAAGAAAAAATAAAGAGGCATGACCAAACCAGGAGGACGACATGGGAGAACCCTTTCATGAGGAGACCTTTGCATAACCCGTCTTTGCGAGAAGCCAACGGCGACGAAGCCGTAATAATTTCCCCCAGCTTTCGTGCCCCGTAGGGGTATGTGGTAATTTACCTTTGCCTTCATGCCCGGCACGGGTAAATCCAGAATTCTGGATCGCCACGCCACTTGTCGCGGCTCGCGATGACGTATTGGATTGGCTCAGGGTAAACTCCATGAAGATTCTTTTGGCTTATGCAAAGCTCTCTTTTATGAGGGACGTTTGTCGAAGGGATGAAACACCTCTCCGCCATTGATCGGGAGGGGCTTTTTATTGAAATCCAGAGGATGATCGACCCCCGGCTGGATGGTGCCATCCACCGAATAGGGACCGTTGTTGAACCAGTAGTTACGTTTCCGGGTGTCGGTGAATTCGATGCGCGTGATGTACTTGATATTTTTGTAACCGTATTTATAAGGAACGATCAAACGCAAGGGGAAGCCATGCTCCTTGGACAACGCCTGCCCGTTCATCTTGACCGCAAACAAAACCCGTTTGCGGCGCAATTCTTCGAGCGTAAAACTTTCATAATAAGAATCGGCAGATTCAAAATAAACATATTTAGCGGCAGGGTCGGGCTGGACCCGATCGAAAAGATCGTCCACCCTGAAACCTTCCCATCTGGCTTTCGCGGACCAGCACTCCACGCATTTCAATCGGGAAACCTGGGAATGCAGTTTGAATCCGAATAAATCTTCATAACCAAGCGCAAGGGATTTTTTGACTAAGCCTGTGACCACAAGGCCCCAGTTGGCCGTTTCTACACCCATGAAAGGATTGGCACTGCGAATATGAAAGTCCGGCGTGTCGCGGTTTTGAATGTATTGCTTGGGGATATTTTTGTCTTTGCGGTAATCCCCGATGCCGGATGCTTTACCGGGAATCAGCGAAGCGATAGCCGAGAGCGAAAAAACTCTTAGAAAGTTTCGTCGGCTGAACTTTAGGTTTGCGATTGAGAAGTTCATAACTCCCCCCTTCTTAGGGTGAGGGAAAATTTTAATTCATGTGGATCCAGACTTTATTTCTTCCTGAAACCCAGCACATCCTGCATATCATACAACCCGACGGGTTGATTGACCAGCCACTTGGCGGCCCGGATCGAGCCACGGGCAAACGTTTCCCGGCTCTGGGCACGGTGAAAAATTTCCAGGTTTTCGCCCATACCGCCAAACAACACGCGATGCTCTCCCACGATGTCTCCGGCTCTCACGGTATGAACACCGATTTCTTTGGGCGTGCGCTCCGTAATACCCTTTCGCCCATACACTCCGACTTCGTCGATGTTGCGGTTCAAGGCATCGGCCACAATCTCAGAGATACGCACCGCCGTGCCACTGGGCGCATCTTTTTTAAACTTATGATGCGCTTCCACGATTTCCACATCGTAAGCGTCGCCCAGAGCTTTGGCCATGTCGCTCACGACCTTGAACAACACATTGACGCCGATGCTCATATTGGGCGCCATGACGCAACGGTTTTTTTTACAGGCCTTCTCAATCTGCTGTTTTTGCAACGTGGAGAAGCCTGTCGTCCCGATGACCAGAGGTCTGGATTCCTTCACGGCCGCCTCGAGCGTCTGCATACTGGAATCCGGCGAGGTGAAATCGATGATCACATCGCAGGCTTGCACCGCTTTTCCCAGGTCATCTTCAACAAGAATACCTTTCTTGCCGATGCCCGCCAGTTCCCCAACGTCAGAGCCGACCAGGGAGTTGCCGGGGTTTTCGGTACCGCCGGAAATTTCAACGCCTTCAATGTCGTCGATGCAGGACACGATGGTGCGTCCCATTCGTCCTGCTACTCCTATCACAAGTATTCTGGTCAAAACTCCCCCTTCGTCAATGCGGTGATAACGCCAAAACAGGCCACTCTATAAAATCCAACCGCTAAAATTCCCCGTTCAAGAAATCAGGGAATATTTTTTAAGAACCGCTTTCAGTTTTTCAAGATTCTCCGATACCAGCGGTGCCAGCGGCGGCCTCAATTCACTTTCAATTTTCCCCATGAGAGCCAACGCGGTTTTTACAGGCACCGGATTGGTTTCAATGAACAAAGTTTCGTTGATCGTCATCAATTCGTAATGCAGGGCCTTCGCCCTATCGCCATCGCCTGCCTCAGCCGCCCGACATAACTCGGAAACTTTGTCCGGCAGAATATTGGCCGTCACTGAAATCACGCCTCTGCCGCCAATAGCCAGAATGGGCAATAGCAGGGGGTCGTCGCCGGAGATGACCGTAAAATCATTTCCGCAACGGGCAATGACATCGCCGATCTGTTGCAGGGAGCCGGAGGCTTCCTTGATGCCGACTATATTGTCTATCTTCGCCAACCGCTCAACCGTTGGCGGGAGCATGTTGACGGAGGTTCTGCCGGGCACATTGTATAAAATGATCGGCAGACCGGTTTCTTTTGCCAGTGTGGAAAAATGCCCGTATAAACCTTCCTGACTGGGTTTATTGTAATACGGCGTGATCAACAGCGCACCGTCCACGCCAGCTTTCTCGGCGTTCTGAGTCAGTTCAATGGCTTCCCAGGTGGAGTTCGACCCGGTTCCCGCCAGCACTTTCACACGCCCCTTGCAGGCATCCACCGTGATGCCGATGACTTCATCGTGCTCGGCATGGCTCAAGGTGGCCGATTCGCCCGTGGTTCCGCAGGGAACAATTGCCTGAGTGCCGCCAGCGATCTGAAACTCGATCAACGCTCTCAGCGCTTTTTCATCGACCTTGCCATTTTTGAAAGGCGTGACGATTGCCACCATTGATCCTTCAAACATACAACACATTCTCCGTAAATTTTTTGTAAAGTGCCTTCGGTTTAATATTCAACCAGAGTTCCCTCGAACGTGATCATGGCCGGTCCTTCCAGATAGACTTCTTCGACCAACCCGTTCAATGCCTTGAAATGGATTTTCAGAATGTCCCCGCCCCGGGTCTCGACTTCGACCGGTGGCTCCACCTGCCCACGGTAAGACGCCAGTAGAGCGGACGCGACTGCCCCCGTCCCGCAAGCCAGGGTTTCTGCTTCAATACCGCGCTCGTAAGTGCGGATACGAAGAGCGTTCCCATCTTTTTTCTGCACCCAGCAGACATTGGTACCCGCCGGGGCAAATTTGGGATGCGTTCGGATGCTCCGCCCAACCGTTTGAATATCCACGGCTTCGAGGTCATCGCAATAAACGATCGCGTGCGGCACCCCGGTGTTGATGCTGTCGACATTGTAAGCGACGCCGCCCAGATCGAAGCTGATGTCCTGCAAAAAATCCTTCGGCTTCGTCAGCTTGACCTTCACGGTGGGCCCGTTCACGTCGGCGGTTATGATGCCGGCGGTGGTTTCAAAGGATAAATGGCTGGGAGCGATTTTATTTTCATAGGCAAACCGTGCCACACAACGACCGCCGTTGCCGCACATTTCGGCGGAACTGCCGTCGTTATTATAAAAATCCCACTTGAAATTCGCCTCGTCGGAATTTTCTATGAAGATCACGCCATCGGCCCCGACTGAAGTTTTGGGCGCGCACACCCGGCGGGCGAAATCGCGCTTGGTTTCGTCTGCCATCACGGGCACGCGATTGTCAATGATGACAAAATCGTTGCCACTGCCACTCATTTTTGTGAATTTTATGCCCACAACTTGTTCCTAATGTGAAATTTTCTTTACCAGCGTGACGCTGGACTCAATATTAATGTGCTATGGGTCTATGGCCGACTACAAATCATGCCCCGCACTGAACTTTTAATCCTGAAATTTTCTTTACTGTTTTAGATGCACAAGCCGCAGAAATGATTCGCCAGCCTGAGGGCTGGGCCTGGTATCAGCGTACTAGCACTCTCTTGGGCTCGTGAGCACAGCGTGCGAGCGGAGCCTTAAGTTTCTTCCCACGTAGTGGGGGATTCTAACATAGGGCTTCTTTTCCCGTCAAACTGCGCAGAAATGCTATAGTCAGAAAAAGAAGGAGGTGAAGCCATGGGGCCGGATCTGAAAAAAAGCGTGACCCGTGTCAGGGCAGAAAAAGCAATTGTGACCGAACAGAAATTGTCCTACTACGTCGGCATTTCCAAAGACAGCGCCGGGGCCACAGGAATTTCCATGAACCGGGTGGTCATCCCACCTGATGGCAAAGCGGAACCGCATTATCACAAGGATTTTGAAACGGCAATCTACCTGCTCGAAGGCCGGGTCGAGACGCGTTATGGCGAAAATTTACAGGAATCCATCCTGACGGAAACAGGCGACTTCCTGTTCATCCCGCCGGGCGTGCCGCATCAACCGGTCAACCTGAGCGCCACCGAGCCAGCCATCGCCATTGTTTCCCGCAATGATCCTGATGAGCGGGAAAACGTGGTGATGTATAAGGGGTAGACCGTTTAGCTCTATCGCGGTTTTAGAACCAAATCCGAAAGCCGGCGACAAACGATAAAATATTGACTTCACCGCCATCGGCGCGGGTAAAATCTGCGGTATCGCCAAATTCCCGGCTCCAGGCCAGGCCAACGTAAGGCGCAAATTCCCGGCGAACTTCATAA
>UOGG01000058.1_pt1 | contig 16712 bp, 14 predicted proteins | sample 1990151 | NCBI WGS metagenome assembly UOGG01 (sample SAMEA4728526, study PRJEB27164) | hydrothermal vent metagenome | biome: marine basaltic hydrothermal vent biome; feature: marine hydrothermal vent; material: mineral | place: Pacific Ocean | collected 2011-06-14/2011-07-23 | depth 1741 m | reverse complement strand
GGTTTCCCAAGTTCCGTGTCAAGCCTGTCGAGAGCGCTTCGTAAAACGTTCGTTTGAAAAAAATTGGTCTGTTCAGGGTGTCTTTGAAGATACAGACCACTTTCCAGTGCATGCACCCGGCGGTTCTCCGCGAGGATTTTTTCCGGCAAGTCTTGATCTATTGCCACATCCAGAGTCATAGCAGAAATTCCGTTTTCATATTTTGGCGCCCGCAGGTGTTGCGAAGAAAAACCGTTTCGTGGTTTTTTCGGTTTCACATTCGTTGCAGTTGACGCAGACACCGGGAAAATCTTCACTGAGGTGCTGTCGCCTGAGCGAGTCGATGGCGGCCCCTTGCCATAAATCCGTTACTTTTTCGTTCCAGGCATTTCCGAGCGTGAGGGTGGCGTTGTAATCCACGCAACAGGGGATGACGGTGCCGTCCCAGAGCACGACCAGTTTTCCGTAGTCCTTGCCAAAGGGTTCGGGGCAGACTTCTTTGCGCGGGCTTTGAATGAGTTTCGGTTGCATGCGCACGTGATCGACGATGGTTTTCCAGTGGGTCACATACTCATCGACATCCGCATGGGTTTCCTCCTCCACGGTGAATACCACGCCCATGCTGAGTTCTGGACGCAGAGCGTTTTTTTTCTCTTTGAGTTTTATAATGTTTTTTTCGATTTTATTTAAATCAACACCGCGAATTTTTTTAAAAGTTTCCGCCGAGCCGTCGATGGAAAAACGAATGACGCTCAACGAGCTGGCCACAATGCGATCGATCATTTTGTCTGTCAGGAGAGTTCCATTGGTATTCATGACAATATGCTTTATGCCCGATTGGGCGGCATAGTCGAACATGCGAAAAATATCTTTGTGAAGAAGCGGTTCGCCCCAATTGTGCATGCACAGGTGCTCAAGGCCGGGCGTGTCGTCGATGATTTTTTTGAACAGGCTAAAATCCATGAACCCTTCTTGCCTAGTCATGCCATCGGTCACAAAACAAAACGTGCATTTAAGGTTGCACGTATTGGTCGGTTCGATGATGAGCGACGTCAGTTTTTTTACTTCCATCATTCGATTTCCTTTTCAATGATGTAGTCGGGGCGGTTTTGCAATTGCGTGTGAACGCGCCCAAGATACTCGCCTAAAAAACCGATGGAAAGGAGCTGGACACCGGCAAAAAAAGCGAACACCGCAGAGAGCACGATGAACCCCTCGATCAGAACGCCCTGAACGATGCGTTGAAAAAGTAAAAACAGCGTGACTGAAAACCCCATCATCGCCCCGAACAGCCCCATATACGTCACCACGCGCAATGGGAAATTGGAATAGCCGGTGATGAGATCCCACGTGAGCTGAACCAGATTCAGAACAGAATATTTAGTGTGCCCTTTTTGGCGAACATGATGTTCCACCTGAATTTCAACTGAAGGCACGCCCATCCAGCTCATGAGGACCGCCATATAGCGTGAGCGGTCCCGGCAGGCTTCCACTTTTTTGATCACACTTTTGCGCATGGCGCGAAACGAACTGAGATTCAGCTTGAACGCGCGCCCGAATAGAAGCTGACCGAACGTGTGCAGGTAGCGGGAGCCCAAGGTTCTCAAAAGATCGTCCCGGCGTTTTTTGGGGATCGTTGTGACCAGGTCCACCTCATCGGTGAAGGCTTCCAGTAACTTGGGTATTTCTTCTGGTGGATGTTGTAAATCGGAATCCAGTTGGATGACGATGTCGCCCCTGCACAGCCGGAACCCCGCCAGCACCGCGGCCTGCTGGCCGAAGTTGCGGGTGAATTTCGTCAGTCTGAGATGCGGGTTTTCTTGCTTTAACTGTTTTAAAATTTCAAACGAGCCGTCGTTGCTACCGTCGTCCACGAAAATAATTTCATACGATTTTCCAAGTTTCGAGCAAACGGTGGTCAGGCGGGAAACCAGTTCCGGCAAAATTTCGGCTTCGTTAAAAACCGGGATCACCAGAGATATTTTTACAGGGTCGCTTTTATCCATTGCAACTTGGTTGGGTTAGAAAGTTTTTGCTCTGGGCTTTTTGGAGAATTTCGTCCCGTGATTTGACTTTTACCAGTTGAGGCTTATCTTTGCCGATGTACTCTGACTGACAGCATCCGAGACATCCGGGGAAAATTTTTTCTTCTTTAAGAAGTTTTCGAAAATCTTTGGCTCTTTTCGAATGCCATGGCGTGTCGCCATTTTGGGCGTCTTCCAGGTTTCCCAGACGGACATGCGGGCAACTGAATACGTCGCCGTAAGCTGTGATCGCCATTTTGGACCAGGGGACACGGCACCGGTAATCTTTGTAGGAACTTTCGTTGGAATAGTAGCGGACAATTTCATCCGGTGTGATGAAGTTGGGAGAGAACCGCAATTTGGTGCGATAGTTATTGCTCCGGATCGTGAGTTTGGCCAACTGCTCTCTTAGAACGACCGGCGAAATTTCATCGACCGGTTTGGTGGGAATCTGTAAATGCGGGTCTTGATTATAATCTTTGGCGTGCCAGTAGGTGGCCGGGTTGTCCACGACAAAATTACAGACACTCAATTCCAGACTATTGGCGTAATCGTAAAGTGGCGCCAGATCCATGACATTGGACCGATTGATGACGCACGTCAGGTGCACCAGTGGAAAGCGGCTATTCAATTCCTTACGTCTTTTCATGAATCGCTCCAGCCCAGCAATGGTTTTCTTGAACGAACCTTGTTGCGTGGTGATCCTGTCGTGCAGGGCCTCGCTTCCCTCCAGGGAAATTCCCAGGTAGAAAAAACCCGATCCCCACAGACGTTTGAGCCTGAGTTCCATCAATTTTTCCACCGTTTGTTCGGTGAGCAGAGTTCCGTTGGTGATGACGTGGACCTTGTGTTTTTTGCAAGCGAATTCCAGGATTTCCAGAAAGTCGCTTTTCATGAAGGCTTCGCCGCCGGTGAAGGTGATCAGCGTGTGCCGGGGCAAGGAGGCGATGGCCCGCTTCACTTCGTTGGCACTCATCTCGTTTTTGTATTTCTTTTTGGTTTCCGTGTCTTCGATGATACCGAGGTAATGGCACATATCGCAACGCAGATTGCATCGGTAGGTCACTTCAAAAAATACCTGAAAGGGAGGAAAAGACGATTCCGGCCTGAAATAAAACGGCAGGAAGGAATACGCCTTGGGGATTATTTTTTGAAGAAACTTAAAATTCAGCATGGTATTTTTTCAGACTTCAGTTTTCTTTGATGTGCCGATCGCCGATTCTTTTTTCGCTCCGCTCAGGATGTCGAGGCTGTGTTCGCCCTCATTGAACAGCAAATCGACCACCGACAAATAAGGAACGAAATCGGGATACCGCTGATGGTAGCTTGGGTGGCGGTAGTTCTGCATCTCGAGAACAACTCCAAGCGGATCGAATTCTTTCTGGCAAAGATAATCTTCACCCGCATCTCCCGAGAGGTAATGACTCGCTTTCAAAGTTTGGCAGAGGGCGAGGATCTTTTCTTTCTTGAGAGACCGGATGCCAATCTCAGATGCTTTAAAGAGTGACACTTGAATGCCCAGCGCCTGTTGTAAGATCCTCAGAGTTTCAAAACAGAGATCCAGCAAAAAATCCCAGTGTTTATTATATACCGCATCCAGCGCGGGAAAATATAAATCAAAATAGGGCGCTCGTGCGTAATGCGAGCGCATGGCCGCGCTGTGTTTGCGCCGCCAGGGAAGGGAATTGTCGATGCGGGTGTCTTTTAAGAGTTGCGTGAATCGGCTTTTTTGCACGACCGGAACCGTGAGCCAGGACCATCCATTTGGAGTGCGGATTTTGTTGCGGTTTCTCCAGTCACGTCGTGTGAACTGCACATCGTCCAAAAAAACAAAGGTGTCGGCGCGGTGCATCTGGTCGAAAAAACCCAGCCACGGAAGATAAGAAGGTTGAAGAATGGAAAGACGCATGAGAGATCACCCACGATAAATCCGCAGGCTCAATGGGCCCCCCAGAGTTCCTTCATCCACAGGAACTTGTTCCACCATTCCCGATTGCGGGTGTAGAACTCGACGGTGCGCTGTAGCCCTTCATCGAGGGCAATGGCGGTTTCAAAGTTCAGCAGACGTTTGGCTTTTTGAGTGGAAGAAATGTGTTTTGAAACCTGTCCGGGTCGGTCGGTCACATAGGTGATCAAACTGTCTGGCAAGCCCAGAAGATGCAGGATTTTTCTGGCGATGTCATTGATCGACGTGTCGATTCCTGTGCCGAGATTGATGGTTTCCCCGACTACTTTATTTCGGTCGGCGTGCATGATGGCACACAAGGCCCGGCAGGTGTCCTCCACATAAATCCAGTCGCGGGAGCTTTCTCCCGATCCGTGCAGGGTCAACGGCTGGTCCTCTAAGGCGCTCACGATAAAATTGGGAATGGCTTTTTCAAGGTGCTGACAGGGGCCGTAGTTGTTGAACGGACGGACGATCACCGCCGGAAAATCATAAGTCTGCATGTAGGAATAGACCAGCCTGTCGGCCCCTGCTTTGGCCGCCGCGTAGGGGCTCATCGGGTTTAGCGGATGGTCTTCGTTCATCGGGTTGTGCAACGCGGTCCCGTAAACTTCCGATGAAGAAATATGGATGAACAATTCCACCGGGTTATTGACGATGGCGTTCGCCAGCACCTGAGTGCCGATCACGTCCGTTTCAAAAAACAGGGAATTGTCGTAGATCGACCGAGTCACATGAGACTCCGCCGCAAAATGGACGACGATATCGCTTTTCGCGACCAGGGAATTGACGATGTCCGGGTGGGTGACATTGCCGTGATAAAACTGGAAGTGACCGTTCTGTTTGATACTGCCCTGAATGCTGTCGAGGTTGCCGGCATAGGTCAGGGCATCCAGCAAAAGGATTTTGTATGCGGGATAATTCCGGTGCAGGTAGTTGATGAAATTGCTACCAATAAAACCCGCGCCGCCGGTCACCAGAATATTTTTTTCAGAGTCGCTCATGATTGGTCAGAAAAATAGGAAAAATTGACAGTATCCACCGTACCTTCTTAGCGGATTATTGAGGCCGAGGCATTAGGGGTAATTAGTGGCAAGAAAAAACAAAACCCGTTATTTACCGCAGTACCCAGAGGGTGACAGGCGTGGACCGGGAAACCCTCAACCACCCTCACCTGACCTCCCCCATGAGGGAGAGGGCGTATTTAATGGTTTCTTTGCGTCCTTTGCGCCTTTGCGGTGAAATTTTTTTCTGTGTTTATAAGTTTATCATAAAACAACCGGCTTCCTTTTGCCTCAGCCCTTAAAACGATTGGTGATGGGAAGCCTGCGGTCACGGCCAAAAGCCTTGGGAGTGATTTTGACTCCCGGAGGCCCCTGTCTGCGCTTGTATTCATTGGTGTCTACCATTCTGACGATCCGCCTGATCTCTTTGGCCGGCAAGCCCAGCTTCATTTTCAGCAGATCCTCCAGCGATTGATCTTCCTCGATATAGGCCGCCAATACCTTGTCCAGTATGGGATAGGGTGGGAGAGAATCAGTGTCTTTCTGATCGGGACGCAATTCCGCAGTGGGTTCGCGGGTGAGAATGTTTTCGGGGATCACGATTTTATTATCGCGCCGGTTGACGAAGTGGCCAAGATCGTAGACCCATGTTTTGGGGACGTCTTTTAACACCGCGAAACCGCCCGCCATGTCGCCGTAAAGCGTGCAGTAGCCCACGCTGATTTCGCTCTTGTTGCCGGTGGTCAATATCATCCAGCCGAACTTGTTGGACAGCGCCATCAGCAGGTTACCGCGGATTCTGGCCTGAATATTTTCTTCGGTGATGTCCGCCGCCGTTTCTTTAAAGACATCGGATAAAACCGATTCATAAGCCTGCATCGCATCTTCGATGGGAAGGGTGAAGGTCTGGATATTCAGGTTTTTCGCCAGCGCCAGGGAATCGTCTCCGCTTTCGTCTGCCGTGTAGGGGGACGGCATCAGCACCGCCGTCACGTTTTCCGAACCTAAGGCATCGGCGGCAACGGCCACGGTCAGGGCGGAGTCGACGCCGCCGCTCAAGCCGATCGCGACTTTTTGAAAGCCGTTTTTGCGGATGTAATCCCGTGTGCCAAGAACCAGCGCTGAGTATATTTCCGCGATAGTGTCCAGTTTTTTAAACGCCCGCTTGGGCAATTGTTTTTTTTGCGGCGAAACTTTGACAGAGGGTGCGACGCGATAAGTTTTCATCCCCGCAAGTTTTGACAGGGCACTTTTTTTCACCGGTGGTTTGGGTTGGACGGTCAGGTCCCGGACGATCATTTCTTCCACAAACGAGTTTCCGTTGGCAACCGGGTTGCCCCTGGGGTCGACCACGAGGCTTTGCCCGTCGAACACCAGTTCGTCCTGCCCACCCACCAGATTTGCATAGACGATGAAGGATTTGTATTTGCGGGCACGCGAACGGATCATCTTTTCACGGGCTTCGCCTTTGCCGGTGCAAAAGGGTGAGGACGAGATATTCAACAGAACATCGACATTGCCGTCCAGACAGAGTTTTTTGCCGGGACCATCGGCAAACCAGATGTCCTCGCACACGGTGATGCCAAAGGTCACGCCATTTTGCGTGAAACGGACAGGCGTTTCCCCCTCGCGGAAATAGCGTTTCTCGTCGAACACGCCGTAGTTGGGCAGAATCGTTTTACGGCAATAGCCGAGGAGTTTGCCGTTTGCAATCAACGCGGCGGAATTGTAGAGCTTGTTGCCGGACTGTTCGAGAGTTCCGACAATGGCGGTGATGCCTTTGGTGTGGGCAACGATGCGTTTCAACGTCGCCATGTTTTCTTTGATGAAACCCTGTTTGTAGAGAAGGTCTTCCGGCGGGTAACCCGACAGTGTCAACTCGGGAAACAAGATAACATCCGCGTCCAATTGCCGGGCCTGTTTGATCCGGGTTTTCACCTTGTCGGCATTGTTTTTGAAATCGCCGACAGTCGTGTTGATTTGAGCGATGGCGACCCTCAGTGTGACTTGTGCGGCGGGCGGTTGTTTGCGCTTGCTGTCTGCTTTTGTTTTCAATGAATTCCGAGCCTTTGGATCAGGGATTTAAGGGGCAATCCGCATTTGCAGGTTTTATTTTTAGGCAACTCGGAAGATTATACTACAATAGGTCAAGCATCTATTCTCAGGAATTTTCTGCGGATTATTCCGCGTAACTCTATTTAAAAAAAACCATGTCCGACGAAAACGCCGTAGAGGCCAGCATCAAACATTCCATCAGCAAGAATGGGTTTCCTGACAAAATCGTCCGGCTCCCGTTCAAACCGGTTTATAAAAGTTGCAAGTCGCACGACACCTCCCTGACTGTTGTTTTGAAAAACCTGGAAGCCGAGGAAATTTTCGGCAAAATTGAAGGCGACTGTATCGAATTCCGGTCGCCTGCAACTCGCAATCGCCAGAAGGAAAAACCAGTTGCAGATGAGCCGCTCGATTTATCCGGCTTGGGGGGAGCGCCTGAGAGCGACCTGATGAAAGCCGCCAGGCAACACATGGAAAATATGACGCCCGAGCAAAAAGAGGACATTCAAAAGAAAGTGGACAATATGTCCCCGGAGGAGAAAGCGAACCTCATCAAACTGGTTTCGCAACAGTTCAATCCCATTCCCCCTGAAACTAAATAATTTCAGGGCATTGCTAAAATGTTTGTTGGCCATGAGCGGCCCTTACGAAATAAGAGCCAGCAAGTTGCCTGACATAAAAATATAAAATTATCAGAGATTATTTTTAAACCATGTTGATTTTTGCCAAAGACATTTCCACTAGAGATCACAAACATTCCCGTGAAGGCGCTGACCCAAAGTTAAAAACCTACATGGAATACCAGCGGAAGTTGTTTCCCTACACCATCGTCCGGGCCGGTCTGGACCTGGCCTACAAGGAGCTGGACGATGTTCTGACGTATCAGGACAACGACAATCAACCGCCTGAGGATTCGTCCCGCAAGGAATATCCCGCCGATATTCCCGAGTGGTATAAAACCCGTTTTCCCTGGTCGGCGGCGTTTCTTAAAATGGAAGACATGCATTTTGCTCTGGTCACCATGGTCAAGGCGATGGACTCATTTCGCACCGAAGAGACTCTCAATTCCTACCATCTTGCGGTTCTCTATGACGCGGTGCACAACATTGTGGAAATTTATAACGGCTTGTTAAAGCAAAAAGCCGATCAGGCCCGCGACATTCATTTGAGTAGCGGCGTTCCCGTCAGCTTCGACGACTTCATCAACAATTACTGGCCGCATCTCGATTTCATGATTCTGTCACAACCGGATTTCCCGCATGCGGTCCTGATGCCACGCAATCGGGAAATCGAGGAAGACATCAAAACCCGGATGGCGGATGGGGACGAGCCGCTCAAAGCGCTGGAAGCGATTGTCTCCACATTTCATCTGCACGCCACGACGCTGGCCATGCTGAGGCGGGACCCGGTCAAAACCGATGATTTGAATCTCAATTCAAATCTACAAAAAGCGGACACGTTCAAGGGATTGTACGAGGAAGAATCTGCAAACTCGAATGGCGAAAAAATTTCGTTCATTGACCATGAGTATCAAAAAAGTTTTGAATATGCGGAAGTCAAAAAAGGCAGTTGAATTGAGAGATATTTTGCACGTAGACATGGACGCGTTTTTCGTGTCTGTGGAAGAGGTGCTGGACCCGTCGCTCAAGGGCAAGCCGGTGATTGTGGGGCAGGGCAAAGCCGACCCTGAGTTATATGGTCCAAAAAGTTCGCCAGCAGAATCTGCTTTGGCCCATTCTCCTCCGGGCGTGGCCCGGCGGGGAGTGGTTGCGGCGGCGTCTTATGCGGCTAGGGAGTTCGGCATCCATTCGGCGATGCCGCTTGCTAAAGCGAAGAGGCTGTGTCCGCACGCGATTTTTTTGCAAGGCTCGCATGGCGTTTACGCCGAGTTTTCCCGCCGGGTGTTCAAAGTGCTGGAAACATTTTCGCCGCTGGTTGAAAAAATGTCACTGGACGAAGCCTATGTCGATCTCACGGGTTGCCTGAAATTGCATGGCCCGGTTTTGCTGGCGGCGGAGAAAATAAGGAATCAGATTAAAAAAGAAGTGGGACTGAACGCTTCGATCGGCATCGCATCCAACAAACTCCTCGCCAAGGTCGCCTCGGCGTTTGTCAAGCCGAGCGGCATTCTCTGGATTGCTCCCGGAAAAGAAAAAAAGTTTTTAGAGCCGCTTCCGGTTGGGCGAATTCCCGGCGTGGGCCCGAAAAGTGACGCGCACTTCAAACGCATGGGGATCAAAACCGTCGGCGATTTGACAACGCTTCCCAAAGAACTGCTGGAGGAAACTCATGGCAAATGGGGGAGCGGGTTATATTTGAAATCCCGTGGCATTTGCAACAGCCCGGTGGTTGGGGTTGTGGAAGACAGCCGGTCGATCAGCCGGGAAACTACTTTTGCAACCGATTCCGCAGACGCCGGGTTTTTAGAATCCAAACTCAGTTATCTGGTGGAGAAGGCGGCGGGGCAACTGAGAGGCTCTGAGCTTTATGCGCGCAGGGTGACTTTGAAATTGCGCACCCCGGATTTTAAAACCGTGACCCGGTCGCACACGTTGACTCAGCCAACATCTGAGGACCATGTGATTTTTAGCATTGTTTTGCAGATGTTCAGAAAACTGTTCACCAAACGAACGCGGGTGCGTTTGATCGGCATTTCGCTCACCTCTCTCACCCGTGATTGCTCAGTGCAAACCGATTTGTTTGAACAAACAAGCCACGAGCAATGGGACGATCTTTATCAGGGCATCGACCGGATAAGAAAAAAATACGGGTTTCAATCCATACTGCGCGCCTCCAGCCGTGGGGGCGATACGACATAGCCTGTTTGGGCATCAGTCGATTTTGAAAGTATTTGCGAGTTTTTACCGACGTTAAAAATGAATCCAGAAAAATTCAGCCAGGAATTTCCGGTCATTGAAAACCGGATTTTTTTTGACCACGCCAAAGTATCGCCCTTGCCCCTGCGGGTTCGGGAAGCGGTGAATGCTTTCGTAGAAGACACGAGTTTGCATGGAACCGCCAACTATGCCGGTTGGATGGCCAACGTGGAATCCGTGCGTGCAAGTTTTGCCCGCTTGATCAATGCCGAGCCTGATGAAGTGGCGTTTGTAAAAAACACGACGGAGGGAATTTCCATCGTGGCCAACGGCATCGACTGGAAACCCGGCGACAACGTGGTGATCCCGGACATCGAGTTTCCCGCCAATGTGTATCCGTGGTGGAACCTGAAGCGACTGGGCGTGGAGACACGGTTCGTACACGCGGTCGATGGGCGGGTGCTGTTTGACGATTTGACCGCCTGTGTGGACAACAGAACCCGCGTTGTTTCGATCAGTTCGGTGGAATGCAACAGCGGGTTTCGGGCTGACCTCAACCGCATCGGCGTTTTTTGCAAAGAGAAAGGCGTCCTGTTTTGTGTGGATGCCATTCAGAGCCTGGGTGTTTTGCCGATGGATGTAAAGCGCGACCACATCGATTTTCTAGCCGCCGACGGGCACAAATGGTTGCTGAGTGTCGAAGGCCTCGGCGGGTTTTATATTTCGTCAGAAGCGTTAAAATCCATTCGCCCGGCTGTTGTCGGCTGGAACAGCATGGTCAACCCTATGGACTTCATGAACTATGATTTTACTCTTCGTGCTGAAGCCGCCCGGTTTGAGGAAGGCAGTTTCAATACCCTGAGCATCCAGGCTTTTGGCGCGGCGTTGTCGGTGTTTCATGAAGTCGGGGTGGACAAGGTCGAGGCGCTTGTCATGAGCCTTGGCAATAAAATTCTGGCGGAGCTGAAACAGAGAAATTTTAAGGTACTCAATTCCGTGATTCCTGAAGAACGGTCGGGGATCATTTCTTTTACTGGGGACATTGATCTTAAAAAGCTCTCAGGATTCATGGCTGAAAATCAGGTGTCCCTAACGGCACGCGATGGAATGGTGCGTCTCTCCCCGCACTTTTATAATAACGAAAATGAAATCGACCGGTTCTTCGATCTGCTGGACCGATTCAGAAAAACTTCCTGACTCCTTCGCGGAGGGCGCTCGCTCCCGCGAGAGGGAAATTGCTCATGAGCGCCTGAAGAGAACCCTGGTGAGCGAGAAGGCAATCGCTATCAGGGCCAGCTTCACGCTGGCCGCTTGCGGGGGAGCTTCGTTTATTACCCCGGATGTTGGGCGATGATAAAGTTTTCGAGGTGTTCTGCGGTTTTCAGCTTTCGGGCAAGAGAGCGGGCTTCGCTTTTGTCTTCAAATTGATCGACTCGAACCCGGTACAAAGGAGTTTTATCCTTGCTTGGCATTAAGGCCAGGAAGGCGTTGTACCCTTTATTGGCAAGGGAATGGATCATTTTTTCAGCAAAGATTTTGGTCTTATAGGCCCCGACCTGAATGGTGTAAAAAATAGGCGGCTTGCTGACCAGTTGCAAAGGTTTGGACACGCGGACTCGGGTTTTTGCCGTCTCGACGTTTTCTGTTTGAGCGGTTTCTACTGGTTTTTTATTTGCAGACCGGTAGCCCGCCGAGATCGTCACAGGAGGAATCGGGAACAGGTTGATGGCGGCCAGATGCGCCTTGGCGTTGCCCGGTTGTGCCTGTTTTTTTTCAGCCCATTTTGATTTCACCTGTTCGACTTTTTTCAACCGGTCGATGTCGCGGCTTGCGGCGGCGGTGATCACCGGTTCCTTGAAGGTTTCGTCTTCGTCCGGGTTCTTTAAGACGGTGGTCAGTTTGTCGACCATCTTTGATGTGAGCCGGTTCAGGTTGAGTTGATTGGTGACAAAATAAATGGGTGCGAGGATGGCGGCGGTGATTCCCGTCGGAATTTTTCCAAGTCCCTGAAAGTCGGATTCGGTTTGTTCCGCCTGCCAGAGAATTTCTCCGGTTCTAGTGTCCACCATCTGCAACGACACACTGAGTTCTATCGAGGAGTGCAAGATCAGGTAAGCCCGTTGTACCTTGTTGACCCGGCTGATGAGGACCGCATCGACGCCTAATATTTCTCCCAGATGCATGGGGTTCATGCGCGTGTATTTTTCCGGCTCCGTCAGGCCATTTTTTTTGAGCAATCCATCGACCATATAAGGTTCCAGCAGGTTGAATTCCAATTTTTTGAGATTGGCGAAAAGACTTTGCCTGAACATATTGGCCGCCTTGCGGTGGGATTTCTCCTCAAAACCCACAGGCAGGATAGCGATGGATTGTTTTGGCGACAGTTGATCGAGGTTTCCTGACACCCGGGTTTGCAGGTTGGTGGTGCAGGCGGAAAGGCTCAGCCAGAAAATCGTCAGAATCACCGCGGTGCCCTTTTGCAAGGCGCTGGCGCGTCTGCTGAATTTTTTTTGGCCCAGGTTGGAAGTGTGTTGCAAATGACTGCCGGTCATGCTCTCTACCTTTCAGTGGTCGCCAGGGCGGTTTTAAAATATTTTTTACTGGCGAGGCCTTTAAGGTTTTTCAAGGTGCCGATTATAAAAGCGTTCAGAACTTTGTCTTCTTGCTTGATCACATAGGACCCCGTGTACAGGCCGGGGGAAACTTCTTTCATGGGGATGCTGGTTTTCCAGCTTCCTATATCGAAGGTGGCGTTTAATTTCGGTTGCCCGCGCATGCTCACATAAATGCTGTCGTCCGGTTTCAGTTTTTGATTGGGGCGAATATTGGTTTCGATGCTGGAGATGGAAGGCAGACTGACCTCTTCCAGCCTTTTTCCTGCCGGATCAGGTATCTGGGAAATGATTCTCTGGGAAAACATTTCCGCGTTTTTTTGATACGCCTGTGTGACCTTGGCGTTTTCCACCTGCTCTTGGATGATGTCCACAATGGTGGGGCTGGCAATGCCCGAATAGTCCATTTCAGTGTGGTCCACTTCCCAAAGGGAGTTCCCGGTGTTGAGGTCGATCATTTCAATTTTAGCACGGAGCAGGGTCTCCGAGTACAGGCCGCCAGTGAAATTGTTGGCCTCTATGATATGGCCGATAACCACCGAGTCGACCCCAAGGATCTCTTTGAGTTCCCGGTAACGCAACTTAGAGGCATTTTCTATTTGAACACCCGCGTGGTGGAGTTTTTGGTCGACTTCATCCAAAGCCATGTCGTTGTAACCCAGGTAGCTGAAGTTGTTAAAAAAAACTTCCCGAAAAATAATATGGGGAAACTCTTTTTCTTTCTTCTGAATGCTGTCTTCCAGAGTGAACGGTAAAATGGCCACTGATTTTGGAGACGCGGAATTGTTTGTCAGAAATTTACTCACCTGCACTTTGGGAGAACTGCAACTCACAAAAGCCAGGCAACAAATCAGCGTTGAAAATACATGTTTGGGGGAGAAAAACATAGCGAGGGGAATCCTGTAACTATTTGAAGTATAAACAGTATATTACATTTTTAGCGGGTTTTGCGGGTTTTTTCAACAATTTGAGCGAATTGTTTTTCCGGGTCAAAAGGGCTGATTTTTTAGCAATAAAAATGGCCGGAGTCGAGGGTGCTTTTCATCGCGGATTCATGTAAAAGGTCATTTTCATTGATTTTATGAGGATAAATATTGAATCGAAAGGTTGTTGACCCTGTTCCGACTAACCAGCGGTTCCCTTGGATAGAGCGTGCAACCGCAAGGGTTGTACCGAGGGAGAGGCATTTGGATTTTTGTTTCATTAGGACGGACCGGGGAGTACGGGTCGGGTCATGCAAGAAGCTGGTTTTTCGCGCCCTCACCAGCTACAAATGTTCCCTTGAGAACCAAGCTCGATCGCTCTTGTCGAGAAACTTTTTTCCTGCTGAAATAGTTGGTCTTATGAAAAAATTTCAAGTCAAATGCAACGCGCATTTTTATTAGGGTTCGCATGATAATAGTAAGGTGGCAACGGTAGAAATTACAACCCAGTTTGTTTGGGGTTTGTGAGATTGCTTCAAGTGGTAATGTTTGATAAAGTATCAAAGTATTTTTATTTTGAAAAAATTATAAAAGGAAAACATCTATGGCGAAAGAACAATTAAAAATTGGGTTCACTGTATTGGGTTTCCTTGTGATGTGTTTATTATATTCCTCCTCCGTTTTCGCATCGGAAATTACCGGCGGCCTGAAGGCCACGATCGAGGAAGTCATCGAAATCGTGACCGACGAGAAACTCAAGTCTCAGGAAAAGGAACGTCGGGAATTGCTCCGCGAGACGATTGGCAAACGCTTCAACTACCATCAGATGGTCATGCGTTCATTAGCGCGGGACTGGAACAACAGGACGCCAAAGGAGCGTAAGGATTTTCAGGAGTTGTTCAAGCGACTGCTGGAAAACTCTTATGCCAGTAAACTGGAGTCCTACAGCGATGAAAAAATCAATTATGTGGGTGAAGTTGTCAAAGGAAAATATGCATTGGTGAAAACGGAAATCGTGCGCCGGGACGGCACCATTGAAGTCAATTATAAGATGATTCAGGACAAGGGCGAATGGAAGGTGTACGACTTTTTGATTGAAGGGGTGAGCATGATCCGAAATTACCGCTCCCAATTCTCAAAAATCATTCGCAAAGAATCCTTCGCCGCATTGGTGCAAAAATTATCGGCCAAAGTAGAGGAAATCGAAATCGCGAACCGAAACTCCAAGTCTTAAAACTCATAGCATTCGTCAAAAAAAGTGACGCATACAGGAGCCTCGTTTGGGTGGAGGTTCGCTTGTTTTTTCTCCCCATTCCCAGATAAAACTCCATGATAAGAAGTTCTGCCCCCACGCGAATCGATCTTGCCGGGGGCACGTTGGATATCTGGCCCCTGCACTTATTTTTTGATAATCCCCCGACCTTAAACGCGGCCATCGACCTTTATGCCACGGTCGAGCTCAAACCAAGGCGGGACAAACGCATCCGCGTTCACTCCAAAGATTTAAACCTGCGTGCCGAATTTTCTTCCCTGTCCGCTTTCCCTGAACGCCATCCGCTCAATTTGATTTTAAAAACAGTGCAGTTTTATGCCCCTAAAAAAGGATTAGAGCTGACCACCGAGTGTCAGGCCCCGGCAGGGTCAGGGATTGGCGGATCTTCAGCATTGAATATCGCTCTCCACGGCGCTCTTCATGCCTTCACGTCGAGGGGCCAAGTCCTCAGTAGCGCACGCAAAAACAAACTGATCGAGATTTCCAGAAACATTGAAACCCAGATCATTGCAGTTCCCGCCGGTTGGCAGGATTATTTCCCGGCGATGCATGGCGGTGTGTTGGCGGTCAAGCCGGGGTTGAGTGGCGTTGACTTTACTCGGATTCCACTCGATCTCAAAGAGCTGACCCACCGGTTTGTCCTCTGTTACACGGGCAAGCCCCGCCAGTCGGGAATCAATAACTGGGACGTGACGAAACGGACGGTCGATGGCGATAAAAAAACCATTGGCCAATTGAAAAAAATTCAACAAGCCGCAAGGGAAATGGAAGTTATTCTCGGCAGTCAGTCGTTGAACAAAATGGCGCCGGTGTTTCAGGCGGAGTGGCAGGCCAGAAAAGCCCTGGCCCCGGGAATCAGCACATCGGAGATGGACAACCTCATCCGTTCGGTAACAGGCAAGGGTGCGTTGGCGGCGAAAGTCTGCGGCGCAGGCGGCGGCGGATGTGTGGCATTCATCGTGAAGAAAAACAGCAAAAGCCGGGTGCAAGAGGAACTCAGAAAACAAGGCGGTCAGGTTCTGGATTTTCGCTTTGTCAAACGCGGGTTGCGTGTCCAGCGTTTTTGAGGGCTTGCCGGGAAACTCAAGCTGGGTTTAGAAATAATGCCAGACATATTTATTTACACAACTCATACTATGTATTATTCTCACCCCTGAACAAACTGATCTAATCCGGCATCAACAACTCGGGCCCGATCATTGCATTTTAAAATTGAGACTGTGTTAAATAGGAGGGTTTCAACGTGAAAAGCTTTGGAATTAAATCCTTTGTTATTTGTTGTTTTTTGATATTCGGTGCTACCAATTTCATCGTAGACATGGCAGAGGCTATTCCCCTGTTTGCCAGAAATTATAAATTGAGCTGTACGACCTGTCATGTCGGGTTTCCTAAACTCAATAGCTTTGGGGAAGCATTTGCAGGAAATGGTTACCGGTTTTCCGAAGGGGATCTTTCCGAACAAAATGTAGAGACGGGAGACGAAAAGGTACAGCTATTAAATCATGTTCCTCTGGCTATTCGGGTAGATTCGTTTTTCAGGTTCCGAAACGACACCGCCACCGGTACTGATTTTCAAGGCCCTTTCGTCATTAAATTATTATCCAGCGCCCCGATCACGGAAAAGATTTCCTATTATTTTTATTTTCTGTTTGATGAGCGTGGAGACGTTGGCGGCGTGGAAGACGCCTTCATCCATTTGAACAACGCTTATAAAGACGTTGACCTTGATTTGCGTTTTGGCCAGTTTCAGGTGATGGACGTGTTATTCCCGCGAGAACAACGCCTCACGTTTCAGGACTACACCTATTACGTCACGGCGATCAGCGACAGTGGGTTCAGACTCACTTACGACCGCATCGTAGAAATGACCTACAATTTTGACTTGACTGAAAATATCGGCATGGGGCTGGCGGCCGGGGTGACCAACGGGAATGGAATTGGCGGCCCGGACAGTGACCGAAATTTTGATTCGGATAATTTTAAAAACTATTACGGAAAAGTGGATTTTACAGTCGCTGGGCAAAACCTTGGGGTTTATGTTTACAGCGGCCGGGAAAATAATTCCTCGAACATCCGCAATG
>UOGG01000127.1_pt1 | contig 18300 bp, 14 predicted proteins | sample 1990151 | NCBI WGS metagenome assembly UOGG01 (sample SAMEA4728526, study PRJEB27164) | hydrothermal vent metagenome | biome: marine basaltic hydrothermal vent biome; feature: marine hydrothermal vent; material: mineral | place: Pacific Ocean | collected 2011-06-14/2011-07-23 | depth 1741 m | reverse complement strand
CGGCTCGTAAAACCCGCCGCTCAGGATTTCCAGCCGCCCCGCCTGCACCATGTCACGTAGCATTTTCAGATAATCGGGCTGGTTTTGTTTGAGCCATTCGAGCAGAGGCCCGGAAAAATGCGCCGCTGTTTTGAGTTCGGGAAATTGTTTCAGGACTTCGAAATAAGGCCGATAGCAAACATTGAAAACTTCTTCAAACACATGACCAAAGTTGCCCACGGGTTGATGATTGTGAATGGCGAACAAGAAATTTATTTTATTCATAAAAACCACAGGAAAGGTTCTGGCCGCGCCTCGCTAAGAGGAACCGCAGAGTCCGCTGAGTCAGGCTTCAACTTGCGGGGTTTCGATCATCCTCAGGGTGTACAGTTCGTGATAGAGACTTTTATTTTCCATCAACTCATCGTGATTGCCGACTTCCGTCACACAGCCGTGGTCGAGAACGATGATTTTATCGGCGTTACGGACCGTGGTCAGGCGATGCGCGATGACCACCGTGGTCCGGTCCGCCATCAACCGGTTCAGTGCTTCCTGAATCAGCGCTTCCGATCGATTGTCGAGAGCGGAGGTGGCTTCGTCCAGAACCAGAATTTTCGGGTCTTTTAACAATGCGCGTGCGATGGCGATGCGCTGTCTTTCTCCGCCTGAGAGTTTGACGCCTTTTTCACCGACCTTGGTGTCGTATCCCTCGTCTAACTGCTGAATGAACTCGTGCGCGTTCGCGGATATAGATGCCGAAACCAGCTCTTCTTCGGTGGCGTCCAGTTTGCCGTAAAGAATATTTTCTCGCACAGAGCCGCCGAACAAGATGGTCTCCTGCGGCACGAGAGCGATCTGCTCAAGAAAATTTTTCAAATCCAGTTGGCGGATGTCGTGGCCGTCGAGTTTGACTGAACCCTGGTCGGGGTCAAAAAACCGGTGCAGGAGTTGGATGATGGTTGATTTGCCGGCACCGGTGGGCCCGACGAGGGCGACGGTTTCTCCGGGTAAAATTTCAAAGCTCACATTTTTGAGAACAGAAGACCCCTCCCGGTAACCGAAGCTGACATTTTCGTATTCGATTTTTCCTTTGATGCTGGCAAGCGTGATCGGGTTTTCAGGGCTTGTGATGAGCGGTTTGGTGTCTAGAATTTCGTAGACCCGGCGCACCGCGCCCAAGGCTTCCTGAACCTGCGTGTAAATGCGGACAAACGTGCCGATCGGCCCCGCGATGATGAGGGCGTACAGGAAAAATGCCGCCAGTTCCCCCGGAGTGGTGGCACCCTGCATGACCTGGTTGCCCCCGTACCAGACCAACAGCGCGGAGATCAAAAAAGTCAGGCCCAGGATGAACGGGCCGAAAAAGGAGGATATTCTTATTTTGCGCACCGACTCCTCAAACGCGGTTTCGATCTCTTGTTCAAACCGTTTTTTTTCGTGCGCTTCCCGGGTGTAGGACTTGACGATCTTGATGGACGAAATCCCCTCTTCCAGTACAACCGCCGCCTTCGCCAGCTTGTCCTGCACCTTCCCGGAAAAACCGCGCAGGCGTTTGCCGAAAATCCGCGCGAATAGCATGAGGGGCGGAAGAACCAGCAGGATCAACCCGGTCAATTTCCAGTTCAGATAAAAAATGATCGCCAGCCCGCCGATGAGGGTGATGGTTTGCCGCAAGACCGCCACGGGAATGGTGACCAGAGCGTTCTGGATGACGGAGATGTCGTTGCTCATGCGCGACAAAATTTCCCCCACCCGCCGGTTGTTGAAAAATTTGAGCGAGAGCGACTGGATGTGCGAAAAAAATTCGATGCGAAAGTCGGTGGTCATCCGATGCCCGACGAACCCGAAAATATAGTTGTGGGTGACCGCAAACGCCGCCTGGAAAAGAATGATGAGGACCAGATCGCGGGTGAGCGTGTTCAAGGCCCCGCTGTCTTTCAGCACGATGACTGCGTTGATCATGTTGCGGACGATCAGCGGCAACACGAGATTGATCAGCGACGTGAGCAATAGGCAGAGAAAAGCGAAAATCAGGCTCTTCTTATAAGGCCGTGCGTATTTCAGGATTTTGGCAAAATCTTTCATATAGGTATAAAGCGCTGGACCCGGTCCGGATAAAACCCCCGCGCACGCGGGCGGGAAAAAAGAGATAGATGCCAAAAAGGCGCAAAGAGGCAGATGAACTCTTTATTCAAATACTTTTATGTCCTCAATTATCAAGCCGAATATCATACCGATAAGGAGCCTGCCGTTCAATCAATATCCGCGGGCAATGGGCGTAATTTCAGCGATTTTCCCATTGCCGGTTCATTTGAGCCAGGGGAAAATGGTTTTTTTATTAAAGTATTTCCAAAGATGGCCGTTAAAGAGGATACGAGAGTTTTGCTTTTTTGTGATACAATAGCTTTAAGTCTATTGTTTACAATGTGTTATGTGAAAATAACAACTGGTTTTTCAACGATTAACGGCCAAAGCAAAATTCATACTAACCCCGGTTAAGAGAAAAAACTATGGACAGTGCATCTATCAATCCCGCGAGAGGACCAGACATCCAAACGACGCAAGCACCGGCGTCTGCGGCGAAACCGGTGCAGAAACCACCCAAAGCAGAGGTGAAAGCGGCACCTAAGGACACCGTGTCCCTGTCGCCTGCCGCTAAAGATGCTTTGGAAAGCAGTGGCCCTGAGGTTTCATCTTCTCCAGTGAGCTCCGCCCGTCCGGCGGACATTCCTGACAGCGGAAACGCAGACTCTGGTGTTGATAATAACAGCCGGAGATTTTCGGTGACCGAGGCCAAGGATGTCGTGGTGACAATCGTCGACAAAAAAACCCAGGAAGTGATCAAGCAAATTCCGTCCGAAGAAGTGCTTGATTTGCGAAACGCCATTCGTGACGGAGTGGAGAAGATCGCTCCTAAAGACAACCCGACTGAGAAACTGATCTAGTCCGGTAGAATACTTTTGGGGTGAGCGCCTGACATTTGGGCCAAAGCCCGGGTTCAGCCGCACTATTGGGACAGGGCATCCATGAACCGGGTCTTGATTTCTTCCGGGGTATGCGTGACCCGGCCCGTTTTAGGGTCAAAACCAGGCTCTACCTTGATCAGCAAAAAACCCGGCCCATCGCCCTCCATCAACCTCTCAAACGCCGGCTTAATCTCCTCCCTTTTCGTGGCCTTGAGCGCTACCTTATAACCCGAACTTTTTGCCACTTCCTCCAAAGGCACCGAACGAGACAAAGACCGTTGCGAGCCGGTGGATTCATACACCTGATTGTCGAACACGATGTGCATCAGGTTTTTGGGAGCGGTCGCGGCGATCATCGCCAGCGTCCCCATCGACATCAGGACATTGCCATCGCCGTCAAAAACGATGACTTTTTTGTCCGGCCGGACAAGCGCCACACCCAGCCCGATGGCAGAGGCCAGCCCCATCGACCCGATCATATAAAAATTCCCCGGTCGGTCTTTGAGCTGAAAAGATTCCCGGCAGATGAAGCCATTGGCGTGCACCACCGGTTCGTCTTTCAGCAAAGGAAGTAATTCCTGAAACGCCTCAGTGCCTTTCATCGAAAATTCCTTTCTTGACGAGAAGCGTGAACGGCAGGCCTTCTTTTATTTTTGCCAGCGCCTGTTGCAACACGTCTTCATAGTTTTCGGGGGTGATGATCGCGTAAGCCATGCCGGCGGTTTTTAAGAGGTCCTCATTGATTTCGCCCATGATGATGTGCTCGGGAGCGTCCTTGCCGCCGTATCCGCGCCAGCTCATGATCACCAGAGTGGGGATTTTATAAATCAGATTGAGCGAGGTGAACGCGTTCAGGCAATAGCCCAGCCCGGAATTCTGCATCAGGAGGACAGGACGCGCCCCCGCCATAAACGCCCCGGCGCACAAGCCGACCGCCGCGTCTTCGCGAACAGCGGGGATGTACGACACGTCCTGGGTTTTGTCCAGGCAGGAGATCAAACCCGAAAGCAGGGAGCAGGGCACGCCGGTGAAAAAATTGAACCCGTTGTCAGTCAATTGGTCGATAAAATTTTTCGATGATAGCATAACTTAAAAATTATTTACCTGTCATTGCGAGGAGCATTGGCGACGAAGTAACCCAGAGTCTCCGGGTCTACCCCTTCGGGGCATGAAGGCAAAGGTAAAATATCACACCCGCTGTAGCTGAAGCGGCTCGCGATGACGAGAATGATGGTTTTTAGAGACGGGTGTGCGCCCCTTAAGGGCATGGAAGCAATCGAAGAGGATATCCCAAGCTCGCCCTCTGCGTAGCAGGACACCCCCCCCTCCACGAAAAGGAGTTACCAGGTCTGCACAGAGCGTTCGCCGCCGTATTCGGTTTGCAGTTTATGGAGAAGTTTGATGTATTCGACGATACCTTCCTGACCTTTGAACTCGACGCCCAGGTCTTTCGCCGCCTGATTGGACATGGGCACGCCCTTTTCGCCCATGATCCCTTCCGCCTCGCCAAACGAGTCGATGGTTTCAGCAATCATTTTGCCGAGGTCGAGGTTGTGGATGTGACTGTCGATCAGGTGATAGATTTTCCCCGCCGCGTCTTTATTGCCGAGCACCTTTTCGATCGCCTGGCAAACAGAATCCACAGAAACGTATTTGGTACTGCCTTTGAGATCGACGTTGTAATTGGTGGCGAGAAAATCCACCGTCTGAAACCATTCCGATTTGTCGATCGCCGGGCGCACGCCGTAAATGGTCACCGGACGTAAAATGGTGACGTCAAACGCGCGGCCCTTGAGATAACTGAAGCAGAAGGATTCGATCGAGGACTTGATCGCGCCATAAAGATTGCTTGGGCGCACAGGATGATTTTCATCCATGGGGGCGGAATCGTCGACACCCGGCATCACTTCTCCAAAAACGGCGCAGGCACTCATCAAGACAAATTGTTTTACTTTTGCTTTTTTAGATGCCTCCAGTAAATCGAAAGTGCCGTTGACATTGACTTTGACGAGCTCGTCCGCAGTCTGCACCGGTCCCGGAAAATGCGCGAGGTGGATCACCACGTCGGCGTCCTCCACCAGATTGGCGAGAGACTCCTTGTCCTCCAAACCGCCGATGGTGTAGTCCACATCTTCGTAAGGCTTCAGATGATCGACGATGCTCTCTTCCCGGATCAGTGCCCGTATTTTATGGTTCTGGCCTTCAGCAGACAAAAGTTTGATCAGATGGGACCCGACAAGGCCCGTGATCCCGGTGAGTGCGATATTCATTTTTCTCTCCAATTATTTTCTGGCTGGACATCCCAGGCTAAGGGGCAAACCCAGTCGGATTTAAGCTAGGGCAAATAAAATCAACCCGACCTGTCGAACAAAAACAAGAGCCGGTTCAAAATAATGCAAGTTAATGATAGAACGAAACATTATGAAAATAGACTCGGGCGAAGTCAACCACCTTTTTCAAGGGGTTTGCAAAGAGAAATGCCCTCATGCTCCCGGCCCGGAAGTTTAAGGCCGAAGGGGTTTGACCGCGGGTTCAGCATTTGCGGGGCCTTAAGGGAAATGACAGGAGGGCGGATGTGGCGGGATGCAATGGTTTCGATTGTCTGTTCAGGGGTGTTTGATCGCCGCCTGGGCGGCGGACAAAATTGCGGTGGGAACGCGGTAGGGCGAGCAACTGACATAATCGAGCCCAAGGGTATGAAAAAACTCAATCGAGGCCGGGTCGCCGCCGTGCTCTCCGCACACCCCAAGATGCAGGCCGGGGTTGACGGATTTGCCTTTCTGGGCGGCCATTTTTACCAGAGCGCCGACCCCGTCCGGGTCCACCGTCACAAAGGGGTCCTTTGCCAGCACGCCGTTTTCAAGATAGTCCGCAAGAAAACTCCCCGCGTCGTCACGGCTCAACCCAAAGGTGGTCTGCGTGAGATCGTTGGTGCCAAAGGAGAAAAAATCAGCCTCGACGGCAATTTCATCGGCGGTGATCGCGGCGCGCGGCAACTCGATCATGGTGCCGATTTTATACGCCAACTTCACTTCGGCTTTTTCGATGACCTCGTTCGCGACCGTAACGATCTCGTCCCGAACCATTTTGAATTCGTTGACGTGACCGACTAAAGGAATCATGATCTCAGGAAATACCTTCACGCCTTTTTTCACGAGTTTGCAAGCGGCCTCCAGAATGGCCCGCACCTGCATGCGATAAATATCGGGGTAGACAATGCCCAGCCTGCAACCGCGCAGACCCAGCATGGGGTTGGTCTCGCGCATGGAGGCGATTTTTTTGGCGAGCGCGGTTTGCGACAGCTTCATGTCTTTAGCCAGGATTTTTATTTCCCTGGCCGTATTGGGTAAAAATTCGTGCAATGGTGGATCGAGCAGGCGAATGGTGACTGGCAACCCTTCCATGACTTTGAAGATGTGGGTGAAATCGCCGCGTTGAATGGGGAGCAGTTTTTTTAGAGTATCCGCCTGTTTTTTTGGGTCCTCGGTCAGGATCATCTTGCGCATCAGAAGAATCCGGTCTTCCTCGAAAAACATGTGTTCGGTCCGGCAAAGACCGATGCCCTCGGCACCAAAATTCCGCGCCACGAATGCATCGTGCGGAGTGTCGGCATTGGCCCGGATTTTTAAGGCGCGGATTTCTCCCGCCCAGCTCATCATGCGGGTGATGTTGCGGGTGTGTCGCGGGCGGATCAGGGGGACAGCCCCGGCCATGACCCGGCCCGTGGAGCCGTCCAGCGTGATGGTTTCCAGCTCCTTGATTGAAACTCCCCTGATTTTGCATTTCTTTTTTTGGATATCGACATCGAGGTCGGTGCAACCCGAAACACAGGGCTTGCCCATGGACCGCGCGACCACAGCGGCGTGGGAGGTCATCCCCCCGCGGGCGGTCAGAATGCCCTGGGCCACACTCATGCCGTGGATGTCCTCAGGCGAAGTTTCCATCCGCACCAGAATGACCCGCTCTTTTTTGTCGGTCAGCTCTTCTGCCCGTTCAGGCGTGAAAACGATTTTTCCGGTGGCGGCTCCCGGTGAGGCTCCAAGACCTCGGGCCAGTTCTTTGATCCTGGCCTTGGGGTCGATCGTGGGGTGAAATACCTGATCCATCTGGTCGGCAGGAATTCGCATCAGCGCTTCCTGTTTGCTGATCAGCCCTTCCTGCACCATGTCCATGGCGATTTTGATCGCCGCGCTCACCGTTCGTTTGCCGGTGCGTGTCTGCAACATATACAGGTGGCCGTTCTCAATGGTGAACTCCAGATCCTGCATATCGAGATAATGGTTTTCCAGTTTCTGGTAAACGCTGACGAGAGAACTATAAACCTCGGGCATTTCCGATTCCAACTGGGCGATGGGGTTCGGTGTGCGAGTTCCCGCCACCACATCTTCGCCCTGAGCGTTCATCAGGTATTCCCCGAAAAACTTTTTTTCACCCGTTGCCGGGTTGCGGGTGAACGCCACGCCGGTCCCGGAGGAGGGGCCCATATTGCCAAAGACCATGGCCTGCACGGTGACCGCCGTTCCCCAGTCGTCGGAGATGTTGTTCAACTTCCGGTAAGTGACTGCGCGTGCTGTGTTCCAGGAAAGAAACACCGCCTGAATGGCTTTTTTCAACTGTTGCGTCGGATCGTCGGGAAACTCTTTGCCGGTATTCTTTTTTATGAGAGTGCGAAACTGATTGATGAGGGCTTCGAGATTTTGTTCCGTGAGATCGGTGTCTAGCTGAATGTTCCGGCGCTTTTTTTTCTGGGCTATTAGGGTTTCAAACTTAGCCGAGTCGACCCCCAGGGCGACATTGCCGAACATCTGAATGAAACGGCGATGACAATCGAGAGCGAACCTTGGGTTGCTGGTTTGTTGTCCAAGACCCTGGGCGGTTTTTGGGTTCAGGCCCAGGTTGAGCACGGTGTCCATCATCCCCGGCATGGACACCCTGGCGCCCGAGCGCACCGAAACGAGCAGGGGGTTGCTGGCGTTGCCAAACTTTTTGCCCAGCCGGTTTTCCAGTTCGCTCAGGTGTTCGGAAATTTCCGCCCACAATTTGCGCGGCAGGCGATCGCCGGAATCCGCATGCAGTTTATAGGCTTCTGTGCTGATGGTGAACCCCGGTGGAACCGAAATGCCAAGGGATGACATTTCTGCGAGGGAGGCACCCTTGCCGCCTAAGAGGTTTTTCATGTCGGCGGCGACATCCGCCAGACCCTCACCGAAGGAGTAAACGTATTTTTTGTCCATTGCCTGAATAGCCTGAAATGACGTGTTTATTTCTTTGAGATCGCTAAGGGCCGCCCCTGTCAAGATTGTCAGGCAGGCTAGCGGAATTGCGGAGCGGTTTCAACTTAATTAGACTCGTTCATGTGAAATATTTTGATCCCGACAGGCAACGGAGCTTAAGATGAAGGGTTCTCTTTGCGTCGGGGAGGCCAAGTCACTTTTTCTGGCCGCTTTTGACGACGATTTTGGAGAAGTCAGCGATATCGGCAAACAGAAGGGAGATGCCGTAGAGCAGATGAAGGCGGTTTTGTTTCACCGCTTCATCGTCCACCATCACCATGACCCGATCGAAAAAATCATCGACCGCCGTTTTGATCCGGGCGATGGTTTCCAGCGCTTTGGCAAATTCCTTTTTGGAGACGAGTGTGTGTACCGGCTCGCGGATTTTGAGGTATTGCGCGTGCAGTTCTTTTTCTGCCGGGTCGGTCAAGAGATCAGGGTTGGTTTCTCCCGGAGCGTCGTCGGTCAAAATGCTCACCACCCGCCTGAAGGCCACGGCCAACGGCTCGAAATGCGGCAGTTGTTTTAAATCGGCAAGTGCGTGGATTTTTTTCGCGACATCGACCGGGGAGTCGATTCCCGTGGACAACACCGCGTCGATGACATCGTAGGGAATTTTTTCATTCGTCATCAGGGTTTTGAAGCGCTGGCAAAAAAGATCCTTTGTGTGTTGACGAATTTCATCCGGGCCGAGTTTTATTTTTTGTTCGAGCAGTTGGATACCTTGGTCGATCAATTCGTTCAAAGAAAACTGCCAGCCCTTTTCCAGCACAATCTGGATGATGCCGAGCGCGTGCCGTCTGAGCCCGTAAGGGTCCTCGGAGCCTGTCGGGATCAGCCCGACGCCGATGCAACCTAAGATCGTGTCCAGTTTGTCGGCCACCGCAACCACGGCACCCACAGAGCTTTCCGGGAGGCGGTCGCCCGCAAACGTCGGCTGATAGTGCTCCTTGATCCCTTTAGCCACTGCGTCAGGTTCACCCGAATGGGCGGCATAGTAACCGCCCATGATCCCCTGTAATTCGGGAAACTCGTAAACCATCTGGCTGACCAGGTCGGCTTTGGACAGCTTGGCCGCTCTGAGAGCGTGCGTTTCTGCTTCCGGGCAGACTTTTTTTGCCAGGCTCCCTGCCAGTTCGGAAAACCGGAGCATTTTCTCGTGTGTTGTCCCCAGGTTTTTTTGAAACAGCACGCCTTTTAATTCCTCGACAAAATCCTCCAGGTTCTTCTTGCGGTCTTCTTCATAAAAAAACCGGGCATCTTCCAGGCGGGCTTTCAAAACACGCTCGTTGCCTTTTTTGATCTGATCGCCAGGGTCCACGGTCATATTGCTGATGGTGATGAAATGAGGAAGCAACTTCCCATCCGGGCTGGTGACGGGGAAATATTTCTGGTGGTGCTTCATGGTCATCACCAGCAGTTCTTTGGGCAGTTCCAGATATTTCGGGTCGAAATCGCCCAGAACACCGACCGGGTATTCCACCAGGTGGGTCACGAGATTCAATAAATCAGGGTCGTCCTCCACTTGGCCGTTCACACTCTTTGCAAGGGTCTGGATTTGCCCGGCGATTTGTTGTTTGCGCGTTTCCGGTCGCACCGTTAAAAAATGTTCCTCGCATCCATTGAGATAAGATTCCAGGTTTTTGACCTGAAAGGCGGCGGGTTTTAAAAACCGATGCCCGTAGGAAAGGGTCCCGCTGTCAATGCCGTCCATCCCGAAAGCCAGGGGTTTTTCTCCAAGCAGGGCGATGATCCAGTGGATGGGCCGGGCAAAGGCGATTTTTTTGTCCTGCCAGCGCATTTTCTTGGGGAAATGAATGGCGCTAAATAATCCGGGCAAAAATTCAGTCAGCAGTTTGGCCGTGGGTTGGCCCTTGTTTTCGACCTTTGCGCACACCACCTCTCCCTTGGGTGTGGTGGTCCGTGTGAGTTCAGAGACGTCCACCCCCTTGCCACGGGCAAAACCGAGGGCGGCCTTGGTCGGGTTGCCTTCCCTGTCGTATGCGGCTTTGACGTTTGGCCCAAGATGTGTTTCTACAATGTCTTGCGGGCATTCGTCCACATTTTTAAACGCGATGGCCAGCCTGCGGGGGGTGCCAAACATCTGCCCTTCATCGGCCTGAATGCGGTTTTTGGCAAAAAAAGCGGTCAATTCCCGGTTCATTGAGGCCAAAGCGGGTTCGATGTAACCGGCGGGAATTTCCTCGCAACCGATCTCCAAAAAAAATTCTGTCATGAAAAGTCACTTCTCTCTCTATAAGGACAGGGAATAAAAGGGCTTATTTGAAATTATTTGCATCTTGGACTTGCACTTTGGAGTGTAACATAAGATCATATAGAAACAGTCTGTGCATTTGCATAACCCCTTTAAAGTCAGGTGAATAGATGTGAGAAAGGGTCTTGCCTTTCAGCTCATTGAGCGGCTTTGCCCAGGTGCGTGCGTTTTTAGATTTTTGTAACCTTAGATTGAGAAAATTTTTACCCGATGAGTATTTTCTTTTCCATATTGATATTATCCCTGGCCGCTTTTGGGGTCGTGGCCATGCTTTCCAAATCTAAAGACAAGGCCGGAAACCAGGAAGGAGAGGCGGGCGCAGAAACCAACTCTAAGGGAGAGTCGTCTTCCCTTGCCTCCTCAATAACCAATGTGTTTTCCAAGCGGAAGGCGGATTTTGTCAAGGCTCGGGAAACAGTAGCAAAATCGCGGTTTTCAATGGTTCCCTTCCTTAAAATGCCCCCGGTCCCGAAAAACTTTGTGGGTCGAAAAAATATTCTGGCAGACATCGCCTCCCGTATCGGAAAAGGCCCGGTGTTGATTGGGCTTTATGGAAAAGACGGCGCGGGTAAAACCTCTTTGGCAGGAGTCCTCATCAAGCAATTGTCGGCGCGTTTCAATGAAAAAACCATCTATGTGGACATGCTGAGTTTTTCTGGCAACCCGCTTTCGCCCGAAGAGGCCATGAGCCGTGTCATCAACCTGCTCGCCCCCTCTAAAAAAATTATTGAAAATGAATCCAAAAGAGCCTTGTTGTACACAGCCCTTTTGCAACGCGGGAAAAATATTCTGTTCCTGGACAATGTCTCCAATCTGCAAAGTGTGAAGTATCTTCTTCCGCCAAATAATTGCGCTCTCATTGTGACTTCGCAAAAACCTTTGCCCGTGCCCAAAATGATTTCTAAAAAAATCAATCCGTTGGATACCGGGGACGCGCAAAAACTGCTGATGAAAACATCTACCAGAACGGGTTTTTGGGGCAATGAGATTGCCAAAATCTGCGGTGATTTTCCTATGGCGCTGGTGTTGTCTGGACAATATGTCGGCACCTATCAGAGTCAGGATTGCTCGAAATTTTTAGAATCGTTGCGCCACGGAGTCAAAGAGCTCAGTGGCAGACCGGGGGATTCCATCCAGAAGACTTTGGATGTGGTGTTGAACATTTGCTATCGGTCCCTTTCCGAAAAAGCCGCCGGGGTTCTTAGAAAACTAGTGCTTTTTCCCGAGTCGTTTGATAGCAAGGCGGCAATTTTTCTTTGTGAAGACTCGGACAACGAACATCTGGTCAGTCTGCTTTCTTTGGGCCTGCTTTCCCACAACGATAAAACCGGCCGGTTTTGTTTTCACTCTCAGGTCCGTCGGTTTCTGATGCGTCGCTTGAAACCAGGCGAACAGGCATTGGCTGAAAAGAGGTTTGCCGCCTATTTTCTGACCGTGACCATTGCCGCCGGCGAGTTTTTTGCCAAAGGCGGGAAGGACAGAAGCTTAGGGTTGAATTTATTCGATGTGGAATGGGAAAATATCAGTAAAGGCCGAGCCTGGGCAGAAGCGAACAGCGAGGAAGATACGGAAGCGGATAACCTCTGCCTGTCTTATGCGGAAGCGGCTATATCTCTACTCGCCCATCGAAAATCGCCAGACGAGGGCAGGCTTTGGTTCGAGGCCGCTTTGAGTTCTGCTAAACGCTTGAACGAAAGCGAAGTCGAGGCGAATTACCACTTGCTCCTGGGGGGGGTGCATACACGGCTGGACCAAGGGGAAGAGGCGTTGGAGTATCTCGAGGAAGCGCTCAGTCTGGCAAAACAATCGGAAGACAAAACGATAGAAATGAAAGCCCTCGGGCAACTGGGCCTGGCCTATCAGGCTCTTGGCAAGTCCCACCGCGCTATTGAATTTTTTGAAAAAGAACTGCAGTTTTTGCAAAACTCCGAGGAACCCGAAGGGGAAGAATTTAAACTGGAAAACCTGGGGCGGATTTATTTTGAAGTGGGCGAAACCGACCGGGCCATTGAATATTATAAAAAGGAACTGGACCTTGCGCGCGACAAAAAAGACACAAAGCGTCAGGGTCGAATATTCGGGGATCTTGGCGAAATCTATGTGTCTCTCAACGACCACCAAAACGCCATCGAAAACTTTGATAAAGGTTTGACCCTGGTTAAAAAGTTCAACGACAGTAAAGGCGAGGTCGTCCTTCTTGGAAAATTAGGGGAAGCGTATCTGGCGATCAAGAAATTTAAAAAAGCACTGCCTTATTTTGAGCAGGGGTTGAAACTGGCTGAAGCACAAAAAGATCGAAAAAATGCAGGTTCGATGGCGGAGAAAATAGGCCACTCCTATTTGAAATCGGGAAACCACAGAGAGGCGATTTCTTTTTATCAAAAAACTCTGACGCTGGCGCAAAAATCGGGAGACAAAGCTAAAGAAGGGGAAATACTTTGGTGTCTTGCCCAGGCAACAAAGCTGTCAGAAAAAATCGCCGATGCGATTGTTTTGGCCGAAGAGGCACTTGTCCTTTATCAGAAAATCAAACGCCTGGACCCAGGTACCAGGGCCACGATAGAAAAACAATTGCAGGAATGGAAACAAACGCCAGAGTATGTGAATTCTCCAGAGGATGTCGTTGTAACTCCTGTCCAGAAATCCGGGGAAGAAGCTTCGGTCCAGCCTTGAGGAAATTTGCTTGTTTGCTGGCAGGTTTTTATTTCTTGAGCAGGGGAAACCCCATCGCTTCTCTTTGCGCAAGATAACCGGACGCGCACAAACGGGCCAGTTTCCGGACCCGGCCAATGAACCCGGTGCGCTCGGTCACGCTGATGGCACCACGGGCATCCAGCAGATTGAAGGTGTGCGAACACTTCAAGGTGTGATCGTAGGCGGGTAGAACCAGATCCTGTTCTAAAAGAACCTTGGCCTCCTGTTCGTACATGTCGAACCACTTGAACAGACGCTCCTTGTCGGCCGCTTCAAAATTATAGCGCGAAAACTGTTTTTCCGTTTCCAGGTGGACATCGCCATAGTTGATAGAGTCGTCCCAGTGCAAATCGTAGACGTTGTCGATGTTTTGTAAGTACATGGAAATTCTTTCCAGCCCATAAGTCAGTTCCACCGTGATAGGAGAGAGGTCGATCCCGCCCACCTGTTGGAAATAGGTGAACTGGGTGATCTCCATGCCGTCCAGCCACACTTCCCACCCCAAACCCCAGGCACCCAGAGTGGGGGATTCCCAGTCGTCCTCGACAAAGCGGATGTCGTGTTTTTTCGAGTCGATCCCAAGAGCCGTGAGGCTTTCCAGATAGACTTCCTGAATATCTTCCGAGGACGGTTTGACGATCACCTGAAACTGATAATAGTGTTGGAGCCTGTTGGGGTTCTCCCCATAACGTCCGTCGGTGGGCCGTCTGGACGGTTCCACATAAGCCGCGCTGTAAGGCTCAGGGCCGAGAACCCGGAAGAAAGTGGTGGGGTTGAAAGTGCCCGCGCCCACTTCGATGTCGTAGGGCTGATGGAGGGCGCACCCTCTGGAGGTCCAAAATTGTTGTAGCGTCAGGATGACATTTTGAAAATTCATGGTGCATGCTGTTTAGCAGAGGAAGCCTTTGGAAGTCAACCCCTTTCATTTAAAAGCCAGGGGGAAACCCCAGGTGTTCGGGTTGGGAGTGAGTCGGGCAAGAGGTCAGTTCACATCCTTAAAATCCCGGCGTACCTTTTCGATGTTTTTCAGATAGCTGTCGGCATCGCCAAAATCAATAAAATTTCGGTAGCGATTGTGAACCGTCTTCAATTTGCGCGCATGTTTGATCGGGCACCAGTATTGCTCCGTTCTTGCCACCACTTCCTGAACATAGGCCACAAGGCCATTGAAATAACCGCAGTACACGCAGTTAAATTTTTCAATCCCGTTCAAATAACTGAGGTTCTGCCGGTCGATCACAATGTAGTCGCTTCGCTTGACCTGGGGGATTTTATAAACAGGAAAACAAATCTTCTGATAAACGGTGATGCTGAGGTCCAGCAATGCTCCAGGAATCAGACAGAACCAGATCACAGGAGCTGTGAGGATATTCAGAAAAGCCGCGTCCTGTATATATCGGCGGATAGTTTTGAGCAGGGTTTTGTGATGTTTTCGGACCTCGCGCTCAAAGCGTACTTTCTTTTTTGCAACCACATAAAAAAATTCTTTTTCTTTTTTTTGCAGTTCCAGGATCAGCAGGCTTTCCAGTGCCTTGATTTTTTCTACAAGATTTTCAATTTTGTTTATCATCGTTTCACCATTTGTTAGACTTTACGTTCACTAGTTGATAACCATTATCTCATGAAGGAAAGAAGATGCACGCCGTTTATAAAGCCGTTCCCTTAGAGGATATTCACAGGATCCTCGATTATTGCCGAAATCACATGAAAAATAACGGCGGCTTGTTTGAAGTTTACCCAGGGCAAGACGATATGGAGATGGTGATCGTGAACGCCTGTTCGGGCGAAGATGGATTGACGCAGTTGCGTCCCCTGGGCGCATTTTACTGCAATTTCGTTGCCCCCGGTGTGATATCCATCGAAGAAGAAGACCCGCATTTCGACGGTGCCAAAACCAGAAAACAGCATGTAAGCGCCATCAAACAGATAATCGATATTTTATTGAAGGAAGGTCATCCCGGAACAAATATTTCTTTTCAGGATTTACCAACGGTGGAGAGCCGGTAACCCCCCTCTCCTCAGACCAAGAGGGTTTGTTGATCAGGGAAAAATGTTGACGACTCGAAAAAGAGTGTATATACTCTTATTATGACTTCAAAGAAATCACATTTGAAAAGTGAGGCCCTGGCGGTGGAAGATTGCACCTGCTTCAACCTTAGAAAAGCCACGCGCGTCGTCACGCAGTTGTTCGACGAGGTGATGCAACCTACAGGGCTACGCGCCACCCAGTTCACCCTGCTCGCGGCGATATCGACAACCGGCACCATTGCCATTCGTCAGCTTTCCAATTTTCTGGTCATGGACCGCACCACCCTGACCCGGAACTTGAAGCCATTGGAAGCCAAACGACTCATCAAAATTGTTCCCGGTGAAGACCGCCGGACGAGAACCCTGACGCTCACCGACAAGGGCAAGAAAACTTATGAAAAATCCCTGCTCGTCTGGCGGAAGGCGCAGACCAAAGTCATCGAGCGCCTGACAGAAAAGCGTTGGCGGGAACTCCTCCGGCAACTCGATAGGACGGTTGAAATCATAGGTCACACCGGATAATTTTTTAAACAAATAAGTGTATATGCACTTATAGAGAGGAGCAGGACCATGCCAACGAATTCAAAAGTTGAAAAAGACCCGAAGATTCAAACCCGAAAACCTCTATCCGCTAATTGGCTCAAAAAAATCTGCCTCGAGGAAGGCGCGGCCGATATGGGGGTGATCGAAATCGACCGCCCGGCGTTAGACGCTGAACGCGAAGGCATCCGTCACGTGTTTCCCCGAGCGCGAACCGTCATCTCGCTGGTGCAGACCATGAACCGGGAAAATATTCAAAGCCCGGCGCGCTATGTCGCCAACGATGAATTTCATAAAACGATAGAGGACATCACGCAAATCGCCCGCCGGATCGTCAAACGCCTCAACCGTCACAAGGTGCGCGGTGTGGTGCCGACGGTGGGGTTTCCCATGGACATGGACCGCTGGGGCACGCTCAAAATCTGGGACGTCAGCCACAAACTAATGGCGGAGGAAGCGGGCATGGGGCGGATGGGGAAAAACCGCAACGTGATACATCCGAAGTTCGGGAATTTTATTTTACTGGAGTCGATATTGATCGACCACGAGATGGACGTTTACGACCGGCCCCTCGATTACAACCCCTGCGTGACCTGCAACCTGTGCGTGTCGGCCTGTCCGGTGGGCGCCATACATTCCAATTGGGAGTTCGATTTTTCAGCCTGCTACAACCACAACTACCGCGAGTTCATGGGAGGTTTTCAGGACTGGACGGAGCAACTGGTCGCCGCCAAAAACGTCACGCAATACCGAAAAAAAGTGCGCGACAGTGAAACCATGTCCATCTGGCAGTCTCTATCCTTTGGCGCCAACTACAAAGCGGCTTACTGCATGGCAGTGTGCCCCGCTGGCGAAGACGTCATGCCGCTTTATCAGGAGGACAAGAAAAAATATGTCAATAACATCGTGAAACCGTTGATGGACAGGCCGGAACCCGTTTATGTGCGCGCCGGAACAACGGCGGAAAAAGTGGCCGCAAAAAATCCGCACAAAGAAATTCGCCACATCCAGACCCCTTTCAGGCCCACGTCGTTAACGGGTTTTATCAACGGGATAAAAATAGCGTTCAATCGCGAAAAGGCCGAGGGCCTCAACCTCAGAATTCATTTTAAATTCACAGGCGCTGAGAAGCGTTTGCTGACAGTGGCGCTCGCCGAGAGGAAAATATCAGTCGAGGAAGGTCATCAGGGAATTGCCGATCTCAAAGTGGAGGCGGATACTGGAACCTGGCTGAAAATTGCCGGTCGGGAAATTTCTTCCTTTTGGCCGGTTCTCACCAGAAAACTGAAAATCAGCGGCAACCCAATGCGATTGATGCAATTTCAGAACTGCATCGAAAATTAATGGATTGCCCATACGGGCATGATTGGTGCGGGGTGGGAGATGCGCTGTGAGTGGGTGGCTCAATCACCGATGGATTTTTCGACTCGTTGACCTTGATAGGAAAAAATCGCTTTTTGCGCTTCGATGGTTTCGAGAGTGGCGGCCAACAGAGTTTCGCCCACTTTGAGTTTCCGGTTTTTCTCGCTCGGGGTGGACACGAAAATATGATTGACCGGGTGGTTGGCATTTAAAAAAATGATCCCCTTCACTTTGAGGCCGGGAATGTACACGGAGTTTAGAGCCGTGAAAGTGGAAAGCGGAGCCACGTTTTCTGTTTCATGGATTTGAATCGCCGATTGAATCAAGGTTTCGATTTCGCGGATTTCCGCCTCGCCTTCAGGCAGAGACTCTGTCACAACCGGTGGCGTATTATCCACAGGCAGGATGAGGGCGTCTTCCGGGCCAAAAAAATCATCATCCGCCAGAGAGTCGTCCATCGGGTCGGATATTGCGTAGGCTCCGGGACCGGTCGTCGTCGTAAAATCCTGAATGCTCTCCAAAGGAAACCCGGGAGCGGGTTTTACTGCGCGCAAGGTTTTTTTCGGGATCGATGCCGGCAATACAGGTTTTTGCGCGAAAGCGGATTTTGCCTCCGGCAGGCGAGTTGTAGGCGCATTGGAGAGATAGGTCATGCCCCCCCCGAGTAGCACGCAACCGATGATCAGGCCGCCGATCATCCCCTTTTTTCTGGAATCCGCGCCCACCTGCGAGTAGGGGGTGTCCTGCTCTTGAATCAGCAGGCTTTTTAAATCGATTCTTTTCTCCAGAACGCTTTTTTCGTCCTCGAGTTTTTTCAGGGTATTTAGAATTGTGCTCATGGTTCGATCAATTTGGGAGTGGGGTAGATGTCCAGCAGATTGTAAAGCAACATTTTGCTTTCTGTCTGGAACTTGCCATCGTCCTTGATATTATTAGTGCGTTGAAATTTGCGCACGGATTTTTCGGTTTTTGCGCCGTAACGCGAGGCCTCTCGCCCCATGAAGAACCCCAGCAGGCGCAGGTTTTTCTGCAACCAGATGACTTCTTTGCCCTCGTAACCTGTTTCCAGTCCACTAGCAGGCAGGGACTCGAAATCCTTCCAGAAAATGATGGCCTTGCGCGTCCACAACGGGTTGATGGTCTCAAGCGGCATTTCAAGCTTGTCGACCGACCCGAACACGCC
>UOGG01000126.1_pt1 | contig 19406 bp, 11 predicted proteins | sample 1990151 | NCBI WGS metagenome assembly UOGG01 (sample SAMEA4728526, study PRJEB27164) | hydrothermal vent metagenome | biome: marine basaltic hydrothermal vent biome; feature: marine hydrothermal vent; material: mineral | place: Pacific Ocean | collected 2011-06-14/2011-07-23 | depth 1741 m | reverse complement strand
CGGTGTTGGACCGGTCGCCCATGATATTCAACAGCTCGGCCAGGTTTTTTAATATCGGCACCACATCCTGATGATCGGGTCCATTGGCTTTATCGAAAATCGCCATGGCCCGCTGAAAAATGGGCTTCGCCTTTGCGTAATCTTTATTGGCCTTGTAGATTTCTCCCAGAGCGTCAAGGGTCGCACCCACGTCAAGATGGTCCGGCCCCAAAGACCCTTCTCTGATTACCAATGCTCGGTCGTAAAGCGATTCCGCCAATGGCAGATCACCCTGAATGCGATGCAAAAAGGCTTGCCGACCCAATATATCCGCCACTATAGGATGGTCGGGGTTCAGTGCTTTTTCCACTATTTTCAGCGCCCGAACAAGCAGAGGTTCTGCCTTGGCATATTCCTTCTTGCCGCGGTACAGATCGGCCAGTTTTTTGAGGCACTCCGCAATGGAAGGATGATCTTCTCCATGCGCTTTTTCGTTGATCGCAAGCGCCTGCGACATCAGTTTTTCTACCTTGTCATAATCCCCCATGCTGTTGTGCAAACCAGCCAGATCGTTCAGACAAGTAGCGACATCGGGATGATCTTTGCCTGCATGCTTCTCAAAAATTCCCAGGGTGCGTTGATAAAACGGTTCGGCTTTGGCAAAGTCGCCTTGCTTCTCATAGAGCTTTCCAAGGTTTGTGAGAGAGGGTGCGATGTCCTGATGATCTCTGCCCAATTGTTCTTCGGTGATTTTCAACGACCTGAGGAGCAAAGGCTCCACCTTTTTCAACTCACCGATTTTCCGGTACAGTTCGGCCAGGTTATTGAGCGCTTTGGCCACGTCGGCGTGATCCGGTCCCATGGATTTTTCTGTGATCTTCAAAGACCTGCGGTACAAAGGCTCGGCTTTGGAGTATTCCCTCATCTGGTTGTACAAACCAGCAAGACTATTGAGCGACTGCGCGACGTCCGGGTGTTGCGGACCATGGGCTTTTTCGCGAATGCCCAGCCCTTGCAGATACAACCTTTCGGCCTTGGCGTAGTTGCCCATCGCATTGTAAAGCTGGGCGAGATTATTCACCGTAGCCGCGATATCGGGGTCCCCTGCTTCCAAAGAGTTTTCCCTGATTTTCAAGGCTCTCATATAGAGAGGTTCCGCTTCGTTGTATTTCTGCTCGTTGTGGTAGAAATCTCCCAGGCTGGCCAGGACGCGGGCCACATCGATGTGGTCCGGCCCAAGCTCGGCTTCCTGTATTTTCAGGGATCGAACCAGTAACGGCTCGATTTTGGAAAAATCCCGTAGCTTGCCGTGGACTTCAGCCAGGAGGGTCAAGGTATCGGCGACTTCCGCGTGGTTGGGTCCAAGAACTTTTTCCTTGATCTTCAACACCCGCTGGAACTGGGATTCCGCCTCAGCAAAATTTTCCATTTCAAAGTAAAGATCGCCCAGCAGGCTCAAGCCATCGGCTACGTCCGTGTTATCTTTGCCCTGCTTTTTTTCGATGATCTTGACCGCCTGTTTGATCAAAGGTTCCGCTTCGGAATACTTCTGCATCGCCTTGTACAAAACGCCAAGGTTGGTCAAGGTGGAGGCGACATCGGGATGATCTTCTCCAAGGGCCATTTCTCTCAGTTTCAAAGCACGTTTTAATAAAGGCTCGGCTTTGCCAAAATCGCCGCGATCGAAAAAATACAGCTCGGCCAGGTTGTTGAGAGATTCCGCCACATCCGGGTGATCGGGCCTGAGAGATTTTTCGCGTATCTTCAACGATTGCAGGAGCAAAGGATAAGCCTTGGCGTACATGCCCATGTCTTCATAGAGGATCGCCATGTTATTGAGGGTCGTCGCCACGTCTGGATGATCAGGGCCCAATGACTTTTCCCGAATGTTCAGCGACCGGATGAGCAGGGATTCCGCCTCAGCAAAATTTTCCTTGTTGCGATACAATTCGGCCAGGTCGTTGAGGGCGGTGGCGACTTCGGGGTGCTCTGGCCCATGCGTTTTTTCTCCGATCTCAATCGCGCGTAAAAGCAAGGGTTCCAGGTTCTCGTAGTCACTGCTGTCCTTATAAGACTGAACCAGCTTATTGATGGATTGAGCTACCTTGGGATGATTCGCGCCATAGGTCTTTTCCAGAATGCTCAGGCTTAATTTTTTACTCAATATTGGATTAAACATGGTTTTTTATTCTTTCGTGCGCACATGAGACGGGATTCCATTGAATCCGTAAGATGAATAAATTTTCTGATTCTGATGACAATAATAAATTTCGAACCGGTCACGGTTGGTTCAGAGCGGCAACCAACTCTGCCCGGGTGTGAACTCCCAGTTTCAAATGAATTCTTTTAATGTGGGTTTTAACGGTGTGCGGGCTGATATACAATCGCTTCGCAATCTCCTTTGCGTCGATGCCCTGACGGATCAGGTTGCAGGCGTCTTTCTCCCGTTTCGTCAACCCCGCCTCCTGCATCAACCCGTTCATTGTATGCAAGACCAGAGGCTTCACCTGCAACAGCCAGGAGTCCATATCCGCGCTTGCCCGCAAGGGAGAAAAACTCAGTCGGCAATCCTCTCCGTCCAGGTCATAAAGCAAGTCTTCTCCATTTATCCCATTGCTTGAAAAGGGTGGTTCCCACTTTGTTTTTTCCTCGATCAATATCGATTTCAGTTCGGAGTCCAGCCGTGACGCCCTTTTCTCCCCCATCAGCTCATTCCAGGCGGCGTTGTTGTAGCTGATGAGCATGTCTTTATCCACCACGGCAACCGCAGTGGGAGAATCAGCGAGAATGTCCACCATCGACTGTTGCTTTGATAGTTCTTCTGTCAGCACAATCGTCTTGATCGCCATCAGCAGGTGGGCGCTGATCTGCTCAAGAACGCGCACGTCTCTCATTGTCCAGGGTTTATCGCAGGGTAGACGACGATGAATTCCGGCGCCCAGGTTGACATCCCGAAGCGCTAAAGTGATCACGCCGGGCTTTCGCGTGCTGAAATAACCGTAACCGTCGTTGGCTTCCGTCGCTTCCAAGGAAAAAGGGTCCAGTTGGCAACACTCTCCGCCAAACGGGTCCTGAGCTTCCTTCGCTGACCTTTCTTTAGGAATTCCTATGTCTCGCGCAATCACAGGATGTGAATGGGTCAAAAGCGACCCGGCCTTGGGGTTTTGGCTGATGAATCGATTGATGGATGCGATGTCCTGATCGGGTATGTTGATTGAATCAATGAGCCTTGGAGTCAGCAGGTCCGAGTCTGTCCAGGCATACAACGCCGAGTGCGCGTTGAGGAGCGGTAAAATTTCAGCCCCGAAAAGTGCCTTCAGAGTTTGCCGCGTCCTGCACTGATGAAGCCCGTTGATGATTTCCTGGACCGCGAGAAAGTCTTTTTCGGCAAAATTCGTAACGCTTTTAGAGTTTTTCATGATTGAGTGACCTGCTTTTCCTGAAATCTGCTGATAAAAAATCGACGCACTCCTCGCCTGGCATCCGGTGAATTCGACCTGAGGAGCAAGGGCAAGGCCATTGCCTTGAAATAATTTTGTGTAGGATCGGCAATTGGAAAGATGCCGGTTATTCATTGGTTACAAGCAGAATGAGTGCCAAATATTCAAGATGCAGGGCATTTTCCACAACGTCCATTTTTTCAAGTGTTCTTCTCTCCGCTTTCCTTCCGCCTCAACAGGTCAACTCATTGAATTATTTGGTAACATTATAAAAATTAATACTTTTGTAGAATAAATTGAACATACTTCATAAAAAAGCAACAAAACAGGTCCATCTTACCGGGCTGGAGTTAAACCCGGAAAACGGAGATAACTCACGCATTATCAATAAAATTCCTTCTCCAAACGGCAGGTGCTCAAGAGACAGGAAATCCACTCAGGGTGTAAATTACTATGATCGGGGTATTGCTCTTCGGTGGGAAACACGTTCCAATGAGATCAATCAAAACAATGATCTGTGGAATAAATGGCAGGCTGACCGGAGAAAAGGAACTATGAGAATGCTTCAACAAAACGCTATTGGATCGATCGACGAAAAGAAGCACAACTGTGTGCAAAAATCACGGGAAGAAAAAATGATGAGCAAGGCCGAGCTTGCCCGAACCGCAGGAGTGACGGTGCAAACCATTGATAGAATTGAAAAAGGCTTTGACTGCCGGATGGACACCAAAAGGAAAATACTGCTTGCCCTGGGTTATAAATTGGTAGACCGGCACAAGCTGTTTTTTGATAGCAATTGAGCTGAAAAATACCGCAGGGATCAGCCTCAAGAGATCAGTTTTTGCAATTTCCTTTGCTGAATCACCCGGCGTGAACGACGCTCCGGGAGGGAACTGATTGTATTTGGGGTACTAATTTTCATATCTTCGACAAATTGCAACGCAAGTTCCATTTTCTCAACGATTTTCTCTGTGCTAACCTTTGGTTTTTCCGGTTTCATGATGGTCTCACCTTAAGAAAGTATTGTCTGGTTCAGGATTCTCCTGGGACACTCATTTTTTACGTTGATCCCGATTTCGTTTGTACCTGTGGCGTGAGGTGAAAACTATGTCTTAAAAAGCTTTGTAAAGTCATCGACCAAAAGGTTCACCCTGCTCTCCCTTTCTAAGGGTTGGAATTACGATCAACCAACGCCCGCCCATTTTGATACATTTTTATTCCCGCGCCATGAGACCCCTCACATTTTTTTGTGATCCACGTCTCCTTGCACTAAAAGCACCGCTTTGCTAGTTTTGAGTAATAAAATCAATAAATTTTTATTATAATTTCTGCAGGGTCTTTGAATATTCGCCTTGAAACCTGATATAATTTTCAGCGTTGGCTTGGTGCACTTCCTGCTATTCAATCATTGTATACAATACAAAAACTTCAATTGGATGGTCAGGGCCTTGAAAAACCTTTAACACTTTTATTAAAGTCCCTGAAGTTCCTTGCTTTTTCCATTCGGTGAACTTCAATCCACAACAGTCTGCAAGCAATAAATGGTTTGCTTTTCCAAACTTGCTCCCAAGAGAATGACTTATTTTTCAAATTATCTTCGGCTGAAAGAAATTTTGGCCCTGTTCCCTCTGGCATTGCCTGGTTTTACAGGGTTTCAATTTCCCCAACTCGTCCTGGAAACTGACAGGGAGATCGCCTGACTGTGGACACCGTCACAAAAATTCCCCGGTTGACTCGTGGGGACGCTCCTTTCGGTCCGGACATGACGGACTATGACCTTTGGAAACTGCTTTCAGTTCCTGAGATCGCGGCCATCGACAAGAGTAAATTTCCCGCAAACCAATCCCTGCAAGACATTCTTAAAAACGACACCCGTATCAGACACTTCAAACCGGGTGAAGTCATCGTTCGGGAGGGAGATTACGGCAACTCGGCTTTTTTGGTTCTCAATGGCAAGTTGCGCGTGGTGTTATCGCACGAACTCCCGGATTATCTGTCGGAACAACAAAATGAAACCTCCAAAAAAAGCATCTGGCAGTCTTTGGCCCAGCTCATGAAACCCCGAGGGGTTCCGGAAGTCCGTGATGTCGACCGTTATTCGGACCCAGTGGCTCAGCAAAAGAGCGCCGACCATCACCCCGTATTTCTTCAGGATTTTTCAACGGTGCTGAATTCCAACAACACCGCTTTGCTGGAAGAAGGAACGTTGTTTGGAGAACTCGCCGCTCTTCGCCGAATTCCTCGTTCAGCCACAGTTTTTTCAGAATCCCACGCAGAGCTCCTGGAGATACGCTGGCAGGGGCTGAGGGAGCTTAGACGATACGATAAAAACTGGCGCAACTTGATTGAAAAACGTTACAGCGAAAGCGGGCTGGTAAAATTCCTGAAAAAAAATCCCCTGTTTGAACATTTACAGGAAGAAACACTTCAGGAAATCGCATCCAATGCCGTTTTTAAAACTTATGGGAAATACGACTGGGCCGACCCTTACAAAAATATTCGTGACAAGGGAAAAGAAGGCATCCATCAGGAACCTGTCATCATCCGTCAGGGGGATCACCCCGACGATCTGTTAATTGTTCGAGCGGGATTCGCGCGCGTCTCCACCAGACAGGACAGCAAGGATATAACGATCACCTACCTTGGAGTCGGGCACTCCTATGGAGCGGATGAGTTGTTCCACGCCTGGGAGGGAGAAAAAAATGTCGCATTCAAAGTTTCCATAACGGCTCTTGGTTATGTTGACCTCATTCAGATTCCCGCGACTTATATGGAAAAATATATTTTTCCACAAAAGAAAATTCAATACCGGCTTGAAAATAAAAAAAGCGCGTCACCCAAAGCCAATGATCAATTAGCGAATTTATTCAATCTGTCATCCGAAGACGAAACTTTACTGGAATGGGCAATAGAAGAAAGGATCATCAACGGAACGCAAGCCATGCTGATCAATCTCGACCGTTGTGTCCGTTGCGATGATTGCGTCAATGCCTGTGCAACCGCCCATGACGGAAACCCCCGTTTTATCCGCCACGGCCAGACGTTTGAAAATTGGATGGTGGCCAGCTCCTGCATGCACTGTATGGACCCTGTATGCATGATCGGTTGTCCCACAGGTGCGATCACCCGGGTCATTGCCGATGGGACCGTGGTCATCAATGATGACACCTGCATTGGCTGTCAAACCTGCGCCAACTCCTGTCCTTATTCAAATATTCAAATGGTGGAAATCAATGACAAAAAAGGCAATCCAATCCTCGAGTTCGAAACGCACAGACCCGTCCTGAAAGCGACAAAATGTGATTTATGCATCGATCAGCAAGGCGGCCCTGCCTGTATCCGGGCTTGCTCCCAGAATGCATTGCATCGCGTGGACTTCCATAATGTGCGCCCCGAAGGCTTTGTGGATGGGTCGATAATTTAATGATCAAAACTCTGCTGACCTGGGTATCGGCTATCCTGATCTTGATTTTTCTTTTGCAATGGACAAATCAGACCGAATTGAAAAACGGGTATCCCGCCATTGTCACCGGGTGGTTTTTTATTGTCGTTCTGGTCGCTCTTTCCCTATTCAATATTCGGAAAAAATTGTCGAGCCTCCCTTTGGCGAATTCCTCCACCTGGCTGGGCCTCCATATGCCTGGGGGAGTGCTGGCGATGGGAATATTCTGGTTGCACACAGGGTCTCTTTGGCCCCTGGGGGTTTATGAAAAATTTCTGGCATTTTTGTTCTATGCCACCTTTATGACAGGTGTCCTCGGTCTGCTCATACAAAAATCGTTTCCCAGGCGATTGACAAGGAGCGGTGGCGAATATATTTTTGAGCGCATTCCCATGGAAATTGTTGAAATTCAAAAAAAAGCCAAGGAAATACTATTGACCTGCACAGAAGAAACCAAGCGGGACACATTGGCCACCCAGTTTTTCGAGCATCTGGATTGGTATTTTCATCGTCCCCGATTTTTTCTCAACCATATTTTCGGGGGCCAAAAAGGCGAGATCTGGGTGCGCCAGCAATGCTCGAATATGGAGCTTGCGCTCAACCCTCAGGAAAGAATTTATCTGCAAAAAATTTTCACGCTGGCCAATACCAAAAGAAGCCTGGACATTCACTACGCCCTGCAAACCATACTTAAGGGCTGGAGTATGTTTCATCTTCCCCTTGCTCTGACTCTTCTTACCCTTGCCCTGTGGCATTTACTCGTGGTCTACACGTATTTTCTGTGATGAATGACAACAAGTTCGATCATAACCACAATCGATACGACCGCCCGGATTTTCCTTATAAATGCGGACGCGGAGTTCTTTGGCTCAAGCAGTGCCATCAAGGCCCCACCCTCAAAGGATTGTGCGGCGGGACGACAGAGTGTTCGCCCTATATAGACAATGAACAGTGGATATGCAACCGTCCCCTGATCGCAGGAGGCCCTTGTGAGGAAGGCCCCAGTGTGGACGGAAAATGCTGTAAACGACACCCCCCTTGTGTCCCCAAACACAGTCTGAACGTATACCGGCGCCGATTATCCATTATCGCAGTGGGCCTTGTCTTCGCGCTGATCTCAGTGTCCTGGGTGATGGACCAGTTACAGAAAAACTATTACAGTTTTGATGCCGGCCCAATTTCCAGCTCGCACATCAGTTTTGTGGAAAAAGACGGTTGCCAGGTCTGCCATGAATCGCACAAAAAAAGCGGCTTCAGCTGGCTCAAGGCCGCAGTGACAGAGATGCCCGTTTCATCCAAGTGCGGAGACTGCCATGTCTTCGGCGGCCCTGAGTTCAAAGCCCATAATGGCGATATAAAAAAAGAACCCAAGTTACAGGAAACCCATTGTCTGATGTGCCACCGGGAGCATCGGGGAGAAGAATTCAGCACCCGAAAGTTCACCTCCCAGCAGTGCAACTTTTGCCACGAGGAACAGTTCCAAAATTTTTCAAACGGGCATCCTGAATTCACATCCGATTATCCGCACGCGGGACGGGACAGCATCAAGTTCAGCCACGTCACCCATCTGGAAAAGTATTTTTTAGAACCCAAGTACTCCAGAAAATCCCCCGTCGGTTGTGTCGGGTGTCACAAGCTGGTGGACGAACAAAATATGGATTCCGGAAAGTTTGAGGAGATTTGTGCGTCGTGCCATGAGTCGCAAATTCTTTCCAAAGACTTGGTTCTGCTTCGCCTGCCGGAACTGGATAAAAACCGCATTGATCGAAAAACCGTCATGAAAGCCTGCGGCATCCTGCGCGGAAGCCCGGCGGCCGGCAATGAGGACGAAGAGTTTTTAAGCATTTCAACAGACACGCCTTCTTTGACCACTGCGTACTTACTGAACATTCCTGATGACGACCCGACAGGCTACAGCCTGAAACTTCAGGACCTCATCGTGTCTCTCGCAAAAGAAAGCACCATGCCCATCGCTAAATTGATCGACGAACATTCCCCGATGCCCATTGCGGAAAAAATGCTGGCGGGGTTGAACCCGGAAGTCATCAAACGCGCCGCCTGCGCGTGGGGGTTGAACCTGGAATACGACCCACCTGCAAAAGCCAGTTTTGGCGGCTGGTACGCGGACCTGTTAGAGGTGCGGTACACCCCGGTCAACCACAAAGACCCGGTGGCATTGAGTTGGATCAAGTTCGCTCTTGACGTTCCCGAAAACGAAACAGATGAAATTAGAAAAACACGCGCCATTGCCATGCGCGATCAGATGCTATCATCCAAGGAAGGGGTTGGGGGATGCATGAAGTGCCACACCATCGATGCGTTACTATCAGAAGACCAAAAGGAAAACCTTTCCATTCATTGGGGATACAGAGGTTTTCAAAGTCCCGCTTATACGCAATACTCCCATAAAAGCCACATGGACGTTGTGAGAAAAGGCAACCCATGCCAGACTTGTCATGTATTGAATAAAGAGTCCACACATGGATCGTCTTCCAACAAACCCGGCTCTGATAAAATCACTTTCAATAAAGCAGATAAAAAACCCATCGCCAGCAATTTTAATTCCATCAACCGGAACACCTGCTCACAATGCCACACGAATGGGAAAGTCCGCCAGGATTGCCAATTGTGTCATTTGTATCACCTGGAACCTGGTTACAAAGGAAATGTATTGCTCACTGAAATTCAACCCAAACCATTTCAATGAAATCTGCTTGCAGAAGCACTCTTGGAATTATTGAACCCGGTCAGGAGTAAAAAACTTGTTTGACGCCGCAATTGGGCTTTCAGCACTGGTATTTCTTCTGGTATTGATTCGCTATGTGATTCAGTTGATAGACAATAATTCCCGTCTATTCGCGATCACAAAGCGCGGGTACGAGCTGGAGCTGGAACTGACCCGGGCTCAGATAGACAAGACCATCACTGAAGGCAAGCAAGAAACCCAAACCAGCCTGGTCACGTGGAAAGGGTTTCGCCGCTTCCAGATAATTTTCAAAGTGAAGGAAGCCAAAGACATCGCATCCTTCTACCTGGCTCCAGTGGACGGCAAGCCTCTCCCCGAGTTTCTTCCCGGCCAACATTTAACCTTCAGGCTCAATATCCCAGGGCAACCGAAGCCAGTGGTACGGTGTTATTCCTTGTCCGACAGCCCCAATCATTCGGACTATTACCGGGTCACCATCAAGAAGCAACCGCCCCCAAAAGATGCTCTGGACGCGCCACCCGGAATCAGCTCCAGTTTTTTTCACGACTCCCTGATCGAACAGGATTATGTAGACGTTGGAGCTCCAAGCGGGCATTACGTTCTTGATACATCCAAAGACACTCCCCTTGTACTCATTGGCGGAGGGGTGGGCATCACTCCCTTGCTGAGCATGTTGAATACGATCACGGAAAAAGATTCTAAAGGCAAACTATCCAACCGCGAAACCTGGTTCTTTCTGGGTTGCCGTAACAGGCATGACCACGTGATGAAAGAACACCTCAAACGAGTTGCCAAAGCACACAAAAATATTTCCCTGCATGTTTGTTACAGCGCCCCGGTCGAAAACGACATCTCGGGCAATGGCTATCATCATGAAGGGCGAGTCACGGTGGAACTTTTGAAAAAGATCCTACCCTCCAATAAATTTGATTTTTATTTTTGCGGCCCTCCCAAAATGATGGGAGACCTGCACGAAGGGTTGGGCGAATGGGGAGTACCGGAGGACAATCTTCATTTTGAAGCATTCAACTCCACGACCATCAATACAATAGCCGGGGCCGATTCAAAGGAAACCGAGTCTACTCTCAAGATCACATTCTCCCAATCACAAAAAACCCTGACATGGAACCCCTCCTCAGGTTCTCTCCTCGCATTCGCGGAAGAAAATGGCATCATGCTCAACTCAGGTTGCCGGGCAGGAAACTGCGGGAGTTGTCTCACGCCGATCAAACGGGGATTGGTCACCTATCTGGTGGAACCGGGTAAAAAACCGGACGCCAGATCGTGTCTGACCTGCATTTCCGTTCCCAAAACGGATTTAACCCTGGACGGGTGATCGTTCCCAGGATTTCAGTTTCATCCAGGTCAGTTCGTGCTTGTTGTTAAAGAGATGAAGCACCTGGCTGTCGGGAATGTCCGCAAATTTTTGCGCCATGTGATAATCACCCTTGCCCTGAAATTTGAGAGTACAGATAAAATTATCGCAGACACCGGAATCCACCCACATCATGACCCAGTCAAAAAGTTTTTCCGGGTAACAAACCAGGTCGCTGAACAACCAGTCGATTTTCATCCGGGGCCGAGGCAACTCGTCTGGCTTGAGAGAAAACGCATCGCGCTTTTCAAAATGGATTCCTGGCATTCTTGCCACTCTTTCGTCCAAGGGTGACCGGTCAACACTCCACACTTCAGCCCCCAACTGCGCCAGCACCCAGGTCCATCCCCCAGGGCTTGAGCCCACATCGATGCAAAATTGACCGGCTGAGGGATACTCCTGAACCCGCGTCAAGGCTTCCCAGAGCTTGAGATAAGCCCGATTGGGCGGATTTTTTTTATCTTCCTGAAAATGCGGTTCTCCATTTGGGAATGCGCTCGAACAGTCGCTTGCGGCGAGCACAGTGTCGCGGTCCAGAAGAGTCCACGACCCTAAAGACGCTTTAGGGAACGGCGTTGGAAAACTAAGTGGTTTACAGGAAACATGAGGGAGTTGCTCCTGAATCAGTTGAGCGCGACGGTGCAATTGAAAGGAATACAAGTTCCAGTTTCTTTGCAGGGCTTTGAGTTTTTTAGCCGCGTCTGCAATGGAATCAATGGAAATTACCAGCGGGTTGTGCCAGCAATTTTGCGCCCAGAATGGCTTTTTAGTAAAACTCCGTTCGGACAGAACCAGTCTTCCCTGGCAGGACAGAACACCGTCCAGTTCTTGGATCAACTGATCCTGAAACCCATCGGCGGCCAGGAATGCGGATTTTATTTTTGCCTTCATGGTATGGTGAGGTATCGTAAACATCAGCCCCTGCCCTGCCCCACATAGCGGGGTCAATCCTTCTTGTTTTTCTCTTGCGGTGGGGGCCGTTTTTTTCTATTGAAGAGCAACGCGGGGCGCTGGCCAGATCGTTTGGCTAAGATCGTGTCTTTATCTGTATTTTGATCCGATGAAATTTTCTGCTTATTTTCATCGGGGCAATTTTCGTCATCCCTGTTTTTTTTGTTATCCGGTGCCATCACATTCATCCTGTTAACAAATCATCGGCCACAACATTTTTTAAACTTCTTGCCGCTACCGCAGGTGCAAGGGTCGTTGCGCCCCACCTTGGCCCCTGTGCGGACAAAAGGTTTGACCGACCGGCTCACTTTTGGTGAAACGATTTTCGGCTTAGACTTCTCCCCGCAATACACCCACCGCCCATCTTCCCTTAAAAACCGGGCGGTTTCCTGAAGGGTTTCTGTTTTGCCGTTTTTCTCGAACGTTGCAGAATAGCTCACCTCCCCTTCGTCATCGCCGTGCCCGCCTTTGTGTGTGTGCAGGATTTCCAGTTTTTTCCATTCAACCCCCTCGTTGCGAATTTCCATATCCTTCCGGTCATTGCGTTCGCCCGAGAATCTCGTCTTGACGAGGTAGTCCCATTCTTCGATCACATGGGCGGTGTAACGCGAGCGCATGAGGTCTTCCGCCGTATCCGCAGACGATCCTCTTATCAGCAACCCGCAACAGTCGGTGTAGGGGAAAACCGATCCACATGGACATTCCTGCATCGAACTCTCCAATTAATTTAAAAAAACCGGAAGACAGCTTCCGGTCAGGTCAAACACATTCAGCGTTACAATATTTTCTTATATCAATGGGAACCATTTTCCGCACTCGTCCGATGGGGCTGAACTCCCCAGATATCCCTGGCATATTCAGAGATGGTGCGGTCGCTGGAAAACTTGCCCGTTCGGGCTGAGTTGATAATTGATTTTCGAGTCCAGAGGTCGGTGTTTCTAAATTCCTCTTCCACCTTTTTTTGCATATTGGAATAAGACTCGAAATCCGCGAGTACCATGAATCGATCTCCCTGATTGAGTAGGGAATCGATGATAGGATGAAACAATTCCGGGCTTTCAGGGCAGAAAAATCCTTCCTGAATCAAATCGATCGCCTGTTTCAATTCCGGGTTTGCCAGGTAGATATCTTTGGGCCGGTAACTGTTTTGCACGTTGTGCGTAACTTCCTCGGCGGTCAGCCCGAAAATATAAATATTGTCCGCCCCCACCTCTTCGAGAATTTCGATGTTCGCCCCATCGAGGGTGCCAAGAGTCAGCGCCCCGTTCAATGCCAGTTTCATGTTGCCCGTCCCCGAGGCTTCCATCCCGGCGGTGGAGGTTTGCTGGGAAAGGTTCGCGGCAGGGATGATTTTTTCCGCCAGAGAAACAGAATAATTGGGCATAAAAACCACGCGCAACCGGTCGCCTATTTGCTCATCGGTGTTGATGGTTTTGGCGACGCTGTTTATCAGTTTGATGATGTTTTTTGCCGTTGCATATCCGGGCGCGGCTTTACCGGCAAACAATACGGTGCGCGGCAAATAATGATCTGCCTGAGGATTCTTTTTGATGCGCGTGTAAAGAACGACGGTGTGCAGGATGTTCAGCAGTTGTCTTTTGTATTCGTGGATGCGCTTGATATGGACGTCTAACAGCGATTGCGGGTTGATCGTGAGGCCCATTGTCTGTTGAATATAATCCGCCAATGCGTTTTTATTATTTTGTTTGATCTCGGCCCAGCGCTGACAAAAACCGGGGTCTTCGGTCTTGGGCAACAAACGCTTCATCTGCGAAAGATCTGTGACCCAACCCTCCCCGATGGTTTCGGTGACAAGATCCGCCAGACTCGGGTTGCATTCCTTCAGCCAGATGCGTTGCGTAATGCCGTTGGTTTTGTTTTGAATTTTATTGGGATACATTTCGTGGAAATCCCGGAACAGGCTTTTTTTCAGAATTTCCGTATGCAAAGCCGCGACCCCGTTCACCGCGTGACTGCCCACCAAAGCCAGGTTGTGCATGCGGACAAACTTTACCGGCCCTTCTTCAATGAGGGACATTCTGCCCAGGCGTTCGGGGTCGTCTGGGAATCGTTCGGCCACCTGACCTAAAAAACGGTGGTTGATTTCAAAAATGATCTTCAAATGTCTCGGCAAAACATGGCCCAAAAGGTCCACGGACCATTTTTCCAGCGCCTCAGGTAGCACTGTGTGGTTGGTGTACGCCATCGTTTTAACCGTGATGTCCCAGGCGCGATCCCACGCCATGCCTTCGACATCGACGAATATCCGCATCATTTCCGGAATGGCCAATGAAGGATGGGTGTCGTTCAACTGAATGGCGACTTTGGCACTGAACTGGTCAAAACTGGGATGAAAGTTTTTATACCGCTGGATAATATCCTGCAAAGATGCGGAGACGAAGAAATACTCCTGCTTCAGCCTCAGCTCCCTGCCCTGAACCGATTTGTCGTTGGGATAAAGTACTTTCGAGATGGTCTCATTTCTCTGCTTTTCACTGACGGCCTGAATGTAATCGCCTTCGTTGAAATGCTGAAAATCAAACTCTTCTGTGGACCTTGCCCCCCAAAGCCTGAGGCTGTTGACCGTCTGGCACTTGTACCCGGGAATGAGTATGTCGTAGGCCATGGCCATGACGTTGTCGTGCGTGTCGACCCAGTCGTAGGTTTCTTTGCCATCGGGATGAGCGGTGTGTTTGACACGCCCATAAAACTTAATGGCGTGAAGGTGCTCGGGACGGGGGATCTCCCAGGGATTGCCGTGTTTCAGCCAGTTGTCGGCCTCCTCCATCTGGTAGCCGTCTTTAATATGCTGATGAAAAATTCCAAACTCGTAGCGCATGCCATAGCCGTTTGCCGGCAGGTCCAAAGTCGCCATCGACTCCAGAAAGCAGGACGCCAGCCGACCCAGCCCGCCATTGCCCAATCCGGCATCGATTTCGGTTTCTTCAAGCGCTTCAAGGTCGAACCCAAGTTCACGAACGGCCTGACCGAGCGCGTCTTTTAAATCCAGGTTGACCATGTTCTGAGTCAGGACCCGGCCCACAAGGTATTCCATGGACAGATAATTGATGCGTTTGACATCATGATCGTACTGGGATTTTTTCGTCTCGATCCATTTCTCGATCAAATGGTCGCGCACCACCAGTGCCAGGCTTTTATAAAGGTCTAGCTGGGTGGCTCTTTGTTGAGTCTTAGCCAGCGTGTATTTTCGATGCGCATTGAACGATCGTTTCAAAGCCTCAATGCTTGTGCCTTTGCTCAGGTCATCTGTTTTAATTGAATTGGGTTTGTTCATAGGCCTCGCAAAAGTGGGAAGTGGGAAAAAAGACCTCTCTCAAGGCCAAACCCAAGCCTTAATTGGGCGATAGTTTTTGGCTATAAAAATTTGTCTCTATATATAAGTTAAGGGAAAATACCCTAAAATTCATTAAAAAAGTAGTTTACTGGGGTTTTCTTTACTCAGAGAGCTAAAAGCCGACGGTGCGCGGAGTACGCGGTGAGGAGGGTCAGGAACCCGGCAGGAATGAGAAAAAATAAATCGGCACGCAGAATGAACTCCTGATTTGCGTGCGGTTCCCACAAGGCCCAGCAGATAAATGTGAGCGCAGGCACTGGAATCCGCAATGAGGCCAACGCAAATTTACGCCCATTTTTCAACAACAACAGACCCGACAAAGGAATCATCGCCACCGCAAAAGCCAGGGCTTCGACCCTTTTTAACCCGCTGACCGTTTTCACTCCATAGGCTTTGCCTTGCCTAGCCAACCGCCGTATTGCTTCCGCCTGATCGCAACTGGGCTTTGCAGACAGAGGGTCGCGATCGCAATCGAAATTAAAAATTTTCAGGGCGCGTTTCATCTCCCCTATCGTTTTAAGATTGTCCCCCAGGTGATAGCAAGGGCCGTAATCGGCTTTATCCGGCGGCTGGAAATCGTTCCGGCACAACCGTTCCAGATGAACAAATCCCCTGTGATACTCGGTGATTTTGAAATACTCTTTCGCCAGGTAAAAACAGACGACTTCGTCGCCGCCTTGGCACAATTTTTCCAGCCCGGCACTGGCGTCGTCAAGCCGACCTGTTTGCCGGGCTAAAGACAAAAGCGGGGTGCAGGCACGCAGATGTCCCCGATCCATGTGATTGGCACATGCGGTTTGATAATACTTGAGGGCGGTTTCCAGGTTTCCAGATTTTTGTTCCTCCATGCCCGCCGCGATACAGTAAATGGTTTTGCCGTTTTCACATTCTTGCCGGTAAGAATCCGGGTCTTGAGATTCGTCAGAAAATGCGCTGGAAAAGAAAAACAGCGTCAGCAAAACAACCGCCACTGGCAAAAATAATCCTTGGGTGAAGCCCGGTCGGAATTTCAAACAACCCGTATAAATGGATTTTTTTAACGCCGATTTTATAGAAAAAAACACTGCATGACTTTCTGTGTCTGAAATTGAAGATCAATTTTATTTGTGGAGCGACGGTTGATTTTATGCTAAATTCCACATTTTATAAAGCCTGCTTACAGGTTAAGTTTTTCAGGATAAATTTAGAAAACTACCACTCCTAAAACTCACCCCTCTTCGTTGACCGCATGAGTTCATTTTTATTCCGACTATACGACAGAACAGTATTGAGCAACCCCCGTTTCTTTCTTGGGGTGATTGTTCTGATAATGGTCGTTTTTGGATTGCAGGCGCAAAACTTCAAGCTGGACGCTTCTTCGGATTCTCTTGTTCTCGAAAACGATGAAGATCTGCGCTACTACCGCGATATCAGTAAAATTTATGGCGGCGATGATTTTCTCATCATCACCTACACGCCTTTCGAAGGAATGATGTCTGAGAGTTCCTTAGGCGGCCTGCGTGGGTTGCGAAAAGACTTGCAACAACTGGAACGTGTCAAATCGGTTGTCAGCATTCTGGATGTGCCTTTGCTCAACAGTCCCAAAATTAAAATATCCGATCTTGGCGCTGATTCCAGAACCCTGGAAACCCCGGGCGTCGATAAAAATATGGCGCTAAAAGAGTTCACCGAAAGCCCGATTTATCGCAAACTGCTGGCCAGCGTCGACGGCAAAACCACATCCATTCTCGTCACCTACGAGCGCGATGAAAAATATTTCTCCCTGCTCGATGAAAGAACCCGGCTCCGGCAAAAGAAACTGGACACCGGGCGGCTGACTCCTGAAGAAGAAAAAACTCTTGGCAAGGTGTCTCGGGAGTTCAAACAATACCTCGCCAAAACACAGATCAGACAGAGCAGAGAGATTCAGCAAGTACGGGCTATTATTGAAAAATACCGCGACCGGGCAAAAATTTTCCTGGGCGGCGTGAGCATGATCACGTCCGACATGATCGATTTCATCAAAAGTGACCTTTCCGTTTTTGGCATCGGCGTTTTGTGCCTGATGATCGTCGTCATGTGGCTCTTTTTTCGCAGAAAACGTTGGGTGGCTCTGCCGATACTCTGTTGCGCCGTGGCTATCTGGGTGGTGATCGGGACTCTGGGCTGGCTGGACTGGCGGGTGACGGTTATTTCCTCCAACTTTGTTTCCATACTGATCATCATCACCATCTCCCTGACCATCCATCTGACCGTCTGCTACGGAGAATTGTACGCCGACAATCCCGAAATGGATCAGGCCGACCTCATCCGCAGAACTATCAAACTCATATTTCTACCCTGTTTTTATACGTCCATCACCACCATCGTCGCGTTCACTTCCCTGGTGGTCAGCGGCATCAGGCCGGTGATCGATTTCGGCTGGATCATGACCATTGGCATTTCACTGGGGTTTGTCCTGGCGTTTATTATTTTTCCGTCGTTCCTCGGCCTGCTGAAACCGCAAGGAGCGGTTTCCGACCACGACGCAACCAAACGCATGACCAACAGCATCGCCCTGTTTGCCCTCAGCCATAAAAATAAAATTCTGAGTTTGACCACCGTGCTGGTGGTTGTGGGAGCGTTCGGAATCTCTCAACTGCGCGTGGACAACCGCTTCATCGACTATTTCAAAACCGACACCGAGATCTATCAGGGCATGAGCGTGATCGACACCGAGCTCGGCGGCACAACGCCTCTCGACATCATCATTGAAGCGGATCAGGATTTTTTCGATTATCTGAAAGAACTGGAAAACCAGAAGGGGGAGGAGGAAGATTTCGATGACCCCTTCGCGGACATGGAAGAGGTGGAAGAAGAAAATTACTGGTTCCACCCGGACAAACTATTGGAAGTCGAAAAAATACACGACTATCTGGAAGCGCTTCCAGAAATCGGGAAAGTGCTTTCCATCGCCACAACCTTGAAAATCGTCCGGTCTTTGAGCGGCGATAGTGTCCCCGATGATTACGATCTGACTTTATACCGCAAGCTTTTCCCGGAGGAGCCCAGAAAGACTTTTCTCAACCCCTATCTGTCGGAAGACGCCAACCAGATTCGTATCAATATGCGGATCGAAGAAACCGACCCCAACCTCAGTCGTGGCGAATTGATCGAAAAAATAAATCGGTTTTTGACGGACGAAATGAAAATCTCCGAAGACAGAATTCATTTCACGGGCATGACTGTGCTGTACAACAATATGCTGCAAAGCCTGTACACCTCACAGATTCTCACTCTGGGCATGGTGTTTCTGGCCATCCTCGCGATGTTCTTCATCTTATTCAGGCGTTTTTTTCTGGCACTGCTGGCTATGGTCCCCAACCTCTTTTCCGCGTTGGCGATCCTGGGCTTGATGGGTCTGCTGAACATTCCGCTGGACATGATGACCATCACCATCGCCGCGATCACCATCGGCATCGCGGTGGACGATACCATTCACTATATTTATCGGTTTCAGCGTGAGTTCGATTCCAACCCGAATTACCACGACAATGTCATACGTTGTCACTCCAGTATTGGGCGAGCCATTTACTACACTTCAATCACTGTGACCGTGGGTTTTTCTATCCTCACCCTGTCCAACTTCATCCCCACCATCTATTTCGGTTTGCTGACCGGCCTCGCGATGATCTTCGCCCTGCTCGGAAATCTGATTCTCCTGCCGCTATTGGTCGTCATGTTCAAACCACTTGGGCCTGAACGGGCGTAAAAAAACAATGCCGCCGGGTTCCCTTTATTTCACTTTCAGTCATTAGTCCATTAGTCGGTCGTGAGGACAGAGGTTTAACATTGCAGACACCTCTTTTCCGATGATATTCGTTTCATCCTAAATAAATTTAAAGGCCGGGCATGATCCGTTGGTATGACTTTTTTAATTCAACAGACACATCAGGAGTGAACGCTATGAACAAACAATCGGTTAAGTTTTTTTTGGGATGGATGATTCTCCTGTGGGTTTTTTCCGGATGCCAAACGGCCTACTACAACGCAATGGAAAAAGTGGGCACGTATAAGCGGGATATTCTCGCAGACCGGATTGAAGGCGCTCGCGACTCGCAACAGGACGCGAAAGAACAATTCAATTCCGCTTTGGAACAATTTTCGGCCACCCTGAAGTTCAAAGGCGGCTCTCTGGA
>UOGG01000097.1_pt1 | contig 20080 bp, 25 predicted proteins | sample 1990151 | NCBI WGS metagenome assembly UOGG01 (sample SAMEA4728526, study PRJEB27164) | hydrothermal vent metagenome | biome: marine basaltic hydrothermal vent biome; feature: marine hydrothermal vent; material: mineral | place: Pacific Ocean | collected 2011-06-14/2011-07-23 | depth 1741 m | reverse complement strand
GCCTTCAGGCGATTTGACGGTCCTTAAAATTTCCACGCATTTTTGGGTCAGGTGGTTGAGTTCGGTGTTTTCTTTTTCATTCATCTGGGTGATGCAGGACAGGTGGCGGTTGGGGGAGACCATTAGATGGCCTGCGTTGTATGGATACAGGTTCATGATGATGAAGCAGGTGTCGCCTCTATGGAGGATGAAATTTTTTTTATCCTCATTGGCTTTCGGAAGAGCACAGAATATGCATTCGCCCGATTTTTCCTTTCCGATATATTCCATCCGCCAGGGGGCCCAAATTTGTTTCATTGTTGTGGTTGACTCAGGTGAAGGAGGTTAAAAAGAAAAATCAATAATTGCAGGAATCGGACGGCTTTTGGCCGGGGAAAATCAACGCGAATAATTCCCAGGTTTTTTCTTTCATCAATATTTCTTCTTTCGGGGAACGCTCGTGGTCGTAGCCCAAAAGATGGAGCAGGCCGTGCAGAAGCAATAAAACCAGTTCCTGCTCTAAAGAAAATTGATGCTCCACCGCTTGCCGTTTAGCCGTTTCCACAGAAATTACCACGTCTCCCAGCATATGGGAAATGAATTCGTCGCCTTCCATCTGCGGGAAGGAGAGGACATCGGTTGCGGAATCAATCTTTCGGTGTTGCAGGTTCAGGTCTTGAATGGTTTGGTCGTCCACCAGCAGGATGCTGAGCTCATCGTCCTGCCGTTCCAAAGTGCGCATGAATTTTTCAGCATGATTTTTTAAGCTTTGGCAATCGACGTTGCAGACTTCCTGGTCATTTTGGATTTGAACATCCATAACTTATTTTAGGTGGGGGAGCCGACGCCCCTCACAGCCTAAAGCAATTGTGAGAGGCGTCTTTCATTCAACAACTTTTAACCGGAGTAAATCATCGGCTATTTTCTATCCGGCGGACAGCTTTTGCTCCACTTGACCCGTCCTTCAAAACCGTATTGCTGGCCAATTTTTTCATCGTAACCGGTTGTAGATAGTTTTTTGTTCTCCGCCGCCATCAGAGTGACCGTACTGAGCGTATTCATGGACTCCAGCTGGCAAGCAGGTTTGACGATGTTTCCATCCAGACCCACCCGGAAAAACAGTTCCTTGAGAACTTCGCCATCCCCAGTTATGATGCAACGGTATTCACCGGGGTTGTCATTTAAAAAATGCCCCTTCATTCTACCATGCGTGGCTTTGGCATGCCGACGGGGAAACATGGTACGTAAGTAATAAGAATGATGGACCCAATTAGCCTCCTCTTTTTCCATCGAACCTTTTTTCAGAAAGCTCCAATAGCTCAACCCACCAATTTTAAATGAGTCGGCTTGAGCAATTCTTCGATCATGATAAAGGCACGTGATCTTCGTCTTCTCTCTTGCCCTTTTACCCGTTTTAAACCACGTATTTATGACCATGGATCTGGTTTGCGTTCCGGCTCGAAACGCGGCATTCTTCACCAATAAAATATTACCGCGTTTACTGCCTCCCTCTTGAATGGTGGAAACGGCGAGCTTCATGTCGTGGTCTGTCTGCCATTTCGGTGAGGGGTTGTTCGCCGAGCCATGCATGGCTTTTTTTACGTTGACTTTTAAAACCGCGAAGTTTTTAAATTCCTTTCCCTCGACCAAATTTTTGTAAGTCAGCTTGATCGTGTGCGGACCTCCGGCTTGAAAAAGGTCTTCATAGTCACTTCTCATTTTCGGAGCGTCGCACTGATAATAAGCCAGCTGAAAATCCTTGTCATGATATTTAAATTGACAGGAGGTTGGTTTCCCCAAACTTTTACCGTCTTTGAACACTTCAATCATCACCGCGTCGTCTTGCGCAATGTCTTTATATTTGATGTAAAACTGCAATTGAGCGAGCCAGCGGGAGGGTTTGGCTTTGGTTCCGGGGACACCATAGGCCTTAAACTCCGTTCCAAAACCACCGACGGTGTCTAAAATAATGGGGCCTTTCTTGTTGACGTCGGGTCCTATGAAAACATCGGACAGCGTGACCTCTTTTACCTGAACAGGCTTTTTCTTGACCGGAGCCTTTATCTCCTTGACCTTGATCTGGTAGGCTTTTTGAAACGCGTTATAATATTCTTTATTTGCTATCAGTTGGCTTCTGCGTTCTTCATTCTGCCCTCGGCCAAGTTTTCCCCAGGCATCAAAGGCATTCTGCAAAAATCCGCGATAGTTCAAGCCAAACTGTTTGACTTGTTGCAGTTCCTCGTACTTGGTGATTTTGAGCGTTTGGCCGTCAAAAATACTTGGCGGTAACTTCACTTTCATTTTCGCCATGTTCTGTTCAAAGTTCCGCATCTGAGCGTGGCCTTGCTGAGGAAAAACAAAACTGATCAAAGATAAAAAAAGCACTGCTGTAATAACCTGTTTCAATTTATTCTCCTTTATCTTAATTTAAGCAAGGTACGCGAAGATAACTTCGAAATTGGCACTTAATTGTTGTCTACCGGCGAGGTGAATTCGACAGAGAGTCCGCCCTGCCTCCAGTGGTGCGCCGACTCTTGCTGTTGTCCGTCGTTTACTTTTTACGGGATTGCCCCGCCGCTTTATTCTCAGGGATTTTGGGGATCAAGTCGGTACCGTCCTGATATTCGATCACTCCTTACTTCCTCTTATTCCCTTTACTTTGCGGGAATCCAAGCTCGTCTCCTGTCAGCTTTTGCCTCTTAAGTTTACGGCCTTTCCCTGTGCTACTGGGGACTCCGATTTCGTCTCCTATCAGCTGTTGTCCTTTAAGCTTATGGCCTTTCTCTGTGCTACTGGGGACTCCGATTTCGTCTCCTATCAGCTGTTGTCCCTTAAGTTTACGGCCTTTCCCTGTGCTACTGGGGACTCCGATTTCGTCTCCTATCAGCTGTTGTCCTTGCGCAATCGTCAGGTCACCAACAGGGTGGGAGGCAGTATTGTCGCCCTTCACGGAGGTATCGTGTTTTTCTGTCGCACCTTCGGGTACGTTGGCGATGGATGGTGCTGTTGTTGACCCACATATCACAACAGATAATATGGCAATAACTTTAAGAGACATTTTGTATGCTTGTTTGCTTTTCATTTATGTTTTCTCATTTTTCTTAAAGTTTAACCGTGAAATATAGAAACCAGAGGCTCCCGGAAACCTCTGGTTTCTAATTTAAGCAAGGTGCGCAACGATAACTTCAAAATTATTTGGAAATTGAAGTTAAAATTCGGTTAATTTACTTTTACGGCGCAAATGGCGGCTTTTCCCGTGCGGCACTTTTTACCTTTGCGGGTTTTTTTTGAGTCGCCCAGCCGTTCTTCCCCCAGTTTGCATTTTCCGTTACATATTGGGGCGGACCCTCGGATAATAATAGAGGAACTCAGACAACATTTTGCCTTGCTGCCGGTGGCACACTTTTTACCGTCGCCGCGCTTGCTCCGTTCTATGAGTGTGTAACCCGGTCGGCAACTTCCATTACACGCGGGAGCCTTTCCTTCCCATAGACATGTCTCACTTGCCTCTGCCTGTTCTGAGAGTCCTGGCGTCAGGAGTATTGCAAACGAAAATATTGCGATAGCGTACAGCTTCCAAGCGGTCTTCATATCAATTTCTCCTCAAACAAGTTCGCTCGCGGCCCCATCCTTTTATCTTCCGGGAAAGTCGATTCAATAGCAGGAGGGAGCTTGCGCAAAAAATACCTGACCCGGAAATTCTTATTTAACATTAAAGATCGTTAATGTTAACAAAAAATGCAAGCCGCATGGTGGAAAATATTTTTTAAAGAACGTTTGCTTAAACTACATTTTTCAAGGAAATTTACCATGCCAAAATAACAGGGATATCTCCTGTTAAAGGGGGAAATGTGGGTGAAGGCAAAAGGGGAGGGTGTTTATCCGGCGTTGCTGTTTTTATCGTATGCCCGGATGATTTTTTTGACCAGTTCGTGCCGGACGACGTCTTTTTCAGTAAAGTAGACGAACTGAATGCCGTCGATTTTTTGCAATAATTTTTCAACATGAATGAGGCCGGAATCTCTGGAACTGGAAAGGTCGATTTGGGTGACGTCGCCGGTGATCAACATTTTTGAGCGGAACCCCAGCCGGGTCAAGAACATTTTCATTTGTTCGCGTGTGGAGTTTTGCGCTTCATCGAGAATGATAAACGCGTCGTTCAAGGTTCGTCCGCGCATGTAGGCGAGCGGAGCGATCTCGATGATGCCGTCATCTATCATTTTCCAGACTTGATTGCCCTCCATCATTTCGTTTAAAGCGTCGTATAGCGGCATCAGGTAGGGATGGATTTTCTCCGATATGTCCCCCGGTAAAAATCCCAGTTTTTCTCCCGCTTCCACAGCAGGGCGCACCAGAACAATTTTTTTAAAATTGTTTTTGAGCAAACCTTCGACAGCCATAGCGACAGCAAGATAGGTTTTCCCCGTTCCGGCGGGACCAATGGCAAGAACGATGTCTTTACGCTTGCCGGCTTGAATCATTTCTCGTTGAGCTGAACCTTTTGGGGAAATGTATCCACGGCCAGGAGCCAGTGCAATGCGTTCGGTGAAGATGGAAATCAGGTCGATCTCGGGGTCATCGGCGATCAGGCGGATGGCGAATTTGATGTCCCCGTTTTTGGGCGGGTGCTTGCTCTCAAACAATTTTTGTAATTGCGTCAGGAGCCTGTGGACAGTGTTTACAGAGGTTGCGGAGCCGGTGACGTTGATCTGGTTGCCACGGGCAACGATGCGGACATCGAATTTTTTCTCTATCAGTTTGAGGTTGAGATCGTGCGTGCCGAACAGGTCGGGAATCAAATCGTTGTTTTCGATTATTATTTCTTTAGTGGCGTTGCTCAAGAAATTTCCCCATTGGAAAATCGGTGTATAAATTTATTCTTCAGGTCAGGATCTTGTTCCCTGGGGCTGAATCAGGCTTAAAAATTCACTCCGGGTTCTGGCGTCGGACTTGAAACCGCCGAGCATGGCGCTCGTCGTGGTGTAGGAACTTTGTTTTTGCACACCGCGCATGGACATGCACATGTGCAACGCTTCAATGACTACGCCCACTCCATTGGGCTGTAAAATTTCATCCAGACATTCGGCGATCTGGTTGGTCAAGCGCTCTTGCACCTGCAATCGTCTGCTGAATGCGTCGGCTATCCGGGGGATTTTACTCAGCCCGATGATCTTGCCCTTGGGGAGATAGGCGACGTGGCATTTTCCCAGAAAGGGCAACATGTGGTGTTCGCACAGGCTGAAAATGTCGATGTCTTTGACAATGACCATCTCGTCGTAATTTTCGTGATACAAGGCGCCATTGACCAGCTCGTCGATATTGGTCGTGTAACCACTGGTCAAAAACTTCAAAGATTTTTCGACTCGTTCCGGCGTGTTTTGCAGTCCTTCGCGCGCAGGGTCTTCTCCCAATTCTGCCAGGATTTTTTCAATTAATTTTTTCATGCTGTTTCACCGCGATAGACAACGTAGTTTCTCTCGGATTCGTAAAGCTTCAGTTCATACAATGAACCGTTCTCAATTTTTGACTCCAGAATTTCCCAGAATTTGATCGCGATATTTTCAGCGGTGGGTATCACGCCATGCATAAAATCAACATCCATATTAAAATTTTTGTGGTCTACCTTGTCGACGATTTCCCGGTTGATCAGTTTTTTGAGAGTTTTTAAATCCAGCACCATTCCGGTTTCCGGGGCGATTTCTCCCTGCACGGTTACTTCGAGAACATAGTTGTGCCCGTGTCCATTGGGGTTGTTGCACAGCCCAAAGGTTTCAGCGTTTTTTTCATCGGAGAATTTTGGGTTGAAGAGACGGTGGCTGGCGCAGAAATCAAGCCGTCGGGTGATATAGATCATAAGTGAAGGGAGAGAGGTATCCGGGCATTTCTAAAAACTGTTTCGGGCCGTGAGCGGTCCTTATGCAATAAGGGCCAGCGAGTTGCCTGATATGAAAATTTAGAATTATTAGAGATCCTCATCTGAAAGTTATTTAAGGTATTTCCTTTTGTTGTCTGTGGAATAAAAACCCGGTCCGTGCAAATGAAAGTTCATGCTGTTGAAGCATTTGTTGAGGATGCCCTGGCATTCCTCGCATTTTTCGATGGGCTTGTCACTGACTTTTTGCAGGAACTCAAACGTCTTTTTACATTTTTCGCATTGGTACTCATAAACGGGCATGGTTTTTTACCTTCCGGAAATTGGCATTGATCGAAGTTTTGGTCCGGGGGTTGACTTCGATTTCTCTTGCCAGTGAATTGCTTTGCGCTTGTTGTTTCCGCGAAACACGTCCAGAGTTTTTGGAATATTTTTTTTCATTTCTTCAAAGCCAAAAATCGACGACGGAAGAGTGAGGCCCCATTCAGGATCAAAAATTCCAATCATCATTCTGAATTGTGCCAAAACCTGAATGACCATGAATTTCTCAATCGAATGTTTTTTCTGAACATCGAGAGGCATCATGAAGGTTTCATTTTCACCTTTGGAGCCGGACCTCATGACTGCCTCACCCGATTCTACGGGTGTCAATAAAAGAGATTGGATGTATTGATCCAATTCCTCTGGCAACTGGGCTTTTGGAAACACCACGATGCCAAAGTTTTCTTCATTTTTATAAAGCTGGTATTCGTAGCCGAAGCCGGGAGATGCCCACAATAAAATGAACAAGGCGAATAAAAAGGATAATTTCTTCATAGTACTAGGATGCTATCACAGCCTGGTTGGATTTTTATCGCAAAATATAAGCTTATTCTACAAGATTTTTACGGCAAAATTTCGGTCAGGCTGAAAAAAAACGAAATTTCAAAGGTGGCGTTTTCCGGGGAATCTGATCCGTGTGCCGAATTTTTTTCCAGATTGAGGGCGAATTCTTTGCGGATGGTTCCTTCAGCGGCATCGGCGGGGTTGGTGGCTCCCATCAGTTCTCTCCAGGCGGAAACAGCATCTTCTTTTTCCAGCACCATCAGGACTACGGGCCCTGAAACCATATAGGTGGTCAAGTCGTTGAAGAAGGGGCGCTCTTTATGAACATGATAAAATTCTTCCGCTTGTGTTTTTGATAAAGTGGCTTTTTTCATGGCGGCAACTTTAAATCCTTTAGACTCAATACGGTCAAGGATCTTTCCGATCAAATTACGTTCAACGGCATCTGGTTTGATGATAGCAAAGGTTCTTTCCATTTAGGGCATTCCTCGTCAATGTGGGGTTTGGGTTTGATAAAATAAAAAAAGGTATTTGAGCGGTAGGGCTCAAATACCTTTTTTAGAAAAAGCGATAGCTTATCTAATGACTACTCCTGTTTTCTTGATTACAAATCCTTCGTCCAGTTCTTCGATCCATTTCATTTTGATGGCATTGTTTTTGGCAATTTCATCGCAAATATAAACACAGATCTCGCAGGCTTTACATCTGTCCACAGAAATATAGGCGGATTTATCCGCTTCACTGTAATTGATACAGTTGGTTTCTGGACAAAAGGTCGTGCACAAAGAACATGTTTTGGCGGAACAAATGTTTTTATCAACTTCAGCAACGTAATACATAGTTACTCCAAATAATAAAAAATATTAAACAGTGATCGCGTCTAAATCAATTTTAATGGGATCCGCGTCTTTATGCGCCCAACCCTGGTCGATCATGTATTGATAACTGGCTTCAAGTGTTTTCATATTTGCTTCGAGAAGTTTTTGCTTTTTAGCGAATTTTTTCTCGATGGCACTGTCAAGTGCCGCAGTTCCGCCGGAAACCACGATGCCTTTGCCAACAAACCGGTCTTTAACCGATGCCGCAAGCGACATCAGGTCAGGTATTCCGAGAATTGCCGCAAGCCCGCCGCACATTGCCATATTGGTGGCAAGCTCGGTTTTGGCAACCTCATTGGCCATTTCAGTGGCCGGAAGGTAGTAGATCTTGGCGTTGTTGTCGGCCATTTCTTTTTCTTCATCTTTACTGAAAGGAATGGGCGTCTTGCTGTTGATCATGATAATGCCATTCTGTTTCAATCCCGTGTAAAAAGGCATGGTGTAGGATTTTCCCAGAGTGATAACGGAAGGGTGGAAAATCATGAGGATATTAGGGAAAATGATTTCCCCAATTTCATAAATGACCTCATCGGAGATTCTCACATAACTTTCTACCGGGGCATTTCGTTTCTCTGACCCAAAGAAAGGAACGAGAGAGCTGTGCCCTCCGGAAATGACCACTCCATTACTGATAATATGGGATGCGGTCACCACCCCCTGGCCTCCGATTCCCGCCATGCGAACGTTGTAACGCTTCATAGACATATTTACTGATCTCCTTTATTTTTTAGCTTTTTTCTTCTCAGCCTTCGCTTTTGCTTCGAGGTCTTTTAAGTATTCCTGGGCCCGGTCGGAGATGATTTCTTCAAAACCATAGCGATCTTTTTCCATGTCAAATGCATCTCTCATGACATCCGGTGTGGGAATTGAGTACTCGATGTTACACGATGTGTATGCCTGTACATAGGTCGCTCCAAATTTCCTTGCAACCAGAATCGCCCGGCGAATTGTCCGGGCAACACGTGCCGGGTTGGTTGGCGCGAGACGGGCGATGTAGTCCAGTTTGGCAACTTTTGCCAGTCCGAGCATGTCCATCTTATCGTCTTTTTTGCCACGGGGAGACATCTTAAGGACTTTGCCTTTATAGGTCATGCCGCTTTCCTGGCCGCCGGTATTTCCATAAACTTCATTGTCGAGTAAAACGGTTGTGAACTTTTCGTGCCTGAACCAACTGTGCATGAGGCCCTGAAAACCGATGTCCACCAGGCCGCCATCACCAGCGCAAACCACAACATCTTTAGATTGATTGGGGAAACGAACATCCAATCCTCGTTTCAATCCACTGGCGACCGCGTTGGTATCGCCATAATTTCCATAAACAAAGGGAACGGAAGCCTGGGACAGAGCCAAGCGGCCACAGCCCGCAGTGCCGACCACGATGGTATGTTCGGGGTTGGGCATGCCAATGTACATCAAGCGAATGAACAAGGTCATCGCGCACCCTGCGCACATGGGATGTTCTTCAATTATTTCCTTGAACTTTCCCATGTCGGATACTTTTTTACCTTTTCCGTAAGGGCCGTGCTCAATAAGGTCTTTGTACTCGATGGGGAGAAAATCTTTTAATGCTGGAGAGGGTCTCAAGGTTTCAAAAGACATGATTTTATCCTTATATATAGAAAACTATTAATTTAATAAAATGAAGAAAACAAAAAAATATGCTACTAAAACCACTCAAAACAGGCCAACCCGCCCAGTCATATAAGTAAGGAGAGCGGCCTGTGGAAAGTATCTGTTTAGATTATTTTCTGACTTCAGCCAACCATTCCAGAACCATCTCAGTTGGCATGGTCATGCCGCCATACACCCTCGGGCCGTTGATGATATTGGCGGCACATTTTCCGTACAGAGACGCACAGAGTTCTTTATACAACCAACCGGCATGGTTGAACTCTGGGACTAAGATGGTCTTGACATTTTTCAATGCCGCAATGAGTTGTTTCGTCGGGAACGGGCGAATGGTTTTGATTTTTATCAAGCCAACTTTTCGCCCCGCTTCCCCTTCCTGACGTACAGCTTCTCGGGACTGGGAAACAGCGGCACCAGAGGCAACCAAAAATATTTCCGCATCCGGGTTGACGATTTCAATACAGCCTTCAAGATATTTTTCAAAATATTTGGCTGAGCGTTCTACTGCGGCAAAAACCTCTTGTTGCCAACTGGAGTGCATGTGGTAACTGATGAAGTTACTTTTCTGAATTGGGGCGTCACGTGCCAGCCTGGCGGGAGGGTTTTCATTGTCCATCGCGGGAACGGCTGATTTCCAACCATCCCTGGGGGGGAGTTTATATTCTTTAGGAGTCATGGAAACCTGGCCCCTTGCATGTGTCACAAAAAAACCGTCTACGGAAACGCAACAAGGTAAGGTCACATCGACCTTCTCGGAGACGATGGCCGCGATCAGGGGATAATCGAAAAAATCCTGTTGGTTCTCAGCGTGTAGAACGAGCATTCCCGTGTTGAGCATGAAGGATATTTCGATGTTGTCCGGCTGGATCGCCAAAGGCGTATTGATGACCCGGCACATATCCATCAAAATCATCGGAACACGCGCACCTGGCCAGGAACTGATAGCCTCCATGCCGCGCATGAGACCCGGACCGGAAGTGGCTGTGAGGGTGCGAACGCCAGCGCGGGATGCTCCGGAACAAGCCGAAAACACGCCGATTTCTTCCTCGCCGCGATAAAAATCCTTGATGTACCCTTCGTCATAAAGGTATCCCGCCTGTTGCATCGTTTCACTCTGTGGAGTGATGGGATAAGCTATGGCGATATCAACATTCATCCGGCGAATGGATTCGCGGGCGGCTTCACTGCCGGTGATAAATTCGGTTTTTCGGGGAAGTTTGAAGAACATTTCTTCCGGACTGACAACCTTTTGGGTGTCTCCCAGAGGTATCCAATCTGCGGGTTTGCCTTCGGCCTGGGCATCTAGGTTCGACATGCACGATCTCCTGATAATTGCTTGCTATTAATTGGCGGGAAACTCCCCTGCCGAAGTATTAACGGTCTTGGTTGATTTCCTACTATTGTTATGAGCACAATTTCCCCTTCAACAGAGTAATTTGCTCATCCTATCACTTAAAAAAATGAGCCTTATAATATAACAAGTGCGCGCTCTGTCAAGCATTAACGGACATGGGAACTTCTTTATTACGACTTGTCATTTTTTGGCAACATTTTTTCAAGAAGCTCAAGCTCCTGGAAATAGTCGAAGGCCTTGCCCAGAAATTCATTCAGCGCTTTGTCGTTGTAGAATTTCAAAGTTTTCTTCGCAAGGTCGGTGGTGTGGCAAACCTCATATTGCAGTGGTGTCAGGGCCAGAAATTTGATGATATCCACCTCCCAGTGGATATTGGATATCTCCTCCTGAGGCCTGCTGATGGCTGTGACTCCATAACCATTGACTTTATAAACAAACTGCATTCCGCCCAAACCATTTGGTTCGGCACGGTTCAATAATAAATTGTCCTGAATAATCATTGCCTGAATCCTTGATATTGACGGGTTTCCAGTTTTGATGAAATTGCCCGAATCTGGGTTGTGCTAATATAACCCACAATCTACCGGTTATCTAACTAATTACCGTTTTGCCTGCTACCTAATGGCTACAATTGAATCCTACCTTACGATACTATATTTGACCGGGAGGCTCCTATTATTGACAAGGAATTATCATGCAAAATATTGAACTGAGTGACCCCGCCAAAATCGAAGCCTTTCTGACCCAGATCAAATTATCGGGGAAGGGGTTCAACACTGATTGCCTGCTGTTGGACGTTTATGACGCGGGTCTGGATTACCCGGATTATCTGAAAGCCGAAGGGGAAGACCCGGACGCCAGCTATGAGGGCAAATCCCCCGCCTGGGCGAAATACCATATACGACAGGGGAAAAGGGTGTTCATGGTTTATGGCGGGGATGAGCGGGACCGGAGGACGCATTTTTCCGAGACCCCGTGAAGGCCAGTTTTTGCAGGTTTGAGGGCAGGGGAAGGGCGTAATTCCCACCAGTGGGTTTTATACCCCGTGGTTCACTACGGCTTTTAAATGAAAATCCTTGGCAGATACTCCGTTTGCTTGTGCGGCCAAGGTCGTTCATTTGAAGGGCCTTTTTCGCTGGTACGTAAAGAAAATTTATTCGCAAGGAATATATATAAATGGAATTTGATAAAGAAAGCCAGGTGAGAATCCTGCAAGTGGCCGCAGGACGGGAAGAGGGGCAGGAATTCGAAGAACAGGACGCCCGTATCGCCTATATTATGGACCTGCACCCTGAGTTCGATGAAATCTGGAAACTGGGGGAGTTGGGCATGCACCCTCAGGAAATAGGCGGGCACATTGTCAATCCGTTTGTGCACACCGTTTTGCACGTGATCGTTGACAAGCAGATTCTGACCGGGCAACTCGAATATGTGGATGAAGCGTACCGTCGCCTCAAAGGTCAGGGAATGGAAGAACACCACGCGCTCCACGCCGTCATCGCCATCTACGCCGAACTGCATTTTTCCAACTTTCGCCAGGGCAAGCCGTTCGATACTCTGGACTACGAGAGCCGCCTTTCCTATCTATCTTATGAAGACGCGGATTCTAAAGATCAGGAGTAGGGGAGGGGAAGATCAACCCAAACTGTCATTTACCGCAGAGAGAGTAGAGAAAACCAAAAACTCCTGTTAACCGCGAAGGCGCAGAGGACGCAAAGGAACCCTTGATAATGTGTCACCCTGAGCTTGTCGAAGGGTGAGCTTGTGAATACTTGACCGTTGCCTTTATTTTTTGATCAACTTGTCTACTTTCCAGTCCACTTTGAATTCGTCGATCTTCCCGGCGCGGGTTTTGTATTTCAGGAAACCTTCCTTTTCGCCGAACAGAAATAAATCCCGGGTAATGGCGACGTCCTGCTTACAGTAATCAATGATCTTACCCATCATGGTGGCCATTTTTCCGGGGTCGCTCACGCCCTCCTTATACCATTTGACCGAAATCAGGCCGTCGGCGGATTTTTCTGCGTTCAGGCTGTGTTGCGCCAGATGGTTCAACCCCAGGCGAAATTTCAGGACTTTCTTGACATCCAACAGCATGTCGAAGGTTTGGATTTTACCCAGGTCGAAAGGGCCATAACCTTCCAGCACGGTGTAATCGAACCCAATCACGTTGAACCCGACCACCAGATCGGCGGTGTGTAATTTGTCCGCCAATTGCGTAGCTTCGCTTTCCCGGTAGGTAAAATATTTTTGCTCCCTGCTGTCCCAAACCACGCCGACCGCGAGTTTCATCAGTTTTATCTGAACAGGCGACCAGCCGCCGACATCGTCCGAGCTTTTCTGGGTTTCCAGGTCAAAATAAAGGATTCTAGGCGCTTGCTCAGCCTGAGCCGCCTTTTTGACCGGTTTTTCTTCGGGTTCTGCAAATAAATCAAATTGTTCGCCCATGTTTTATCCTGATAATCCGAAAGTTGGTAAGAGGTCGGTAATTTAGCATTCTCAAGGTCCAAATCAAATTCTTTTTCCCTGATTTTTAATGAAATCCTAAGGAAATTCTATCCTTATCCGCATTCCAGGCACATGAAGCCAGCTATATAATGAAACGCTTCAAATCCATTAAAGTTTGGCAAAAATCCAGCCGATAAAGAATCTTGGCAGGACAGCTGACCCAAATTCACCTCAAGTTGAAGAGACCCTATGGCCGAGTCATTTATATCGGGAATAAATTCCAATCTGGATACGGCGGGTATTGTCGACAACCTGATCAAGTTGCAAAGAAGGCCCATCGATGAGATTGAGGCCAAGGCGGACCTGGAAGCCGAGAAACTGCTCACTTTTCAGGAATTGCAGGACCGGTTGAAAACGTTTAAAAGCCAGGTCAGCGCTCTGAACTCAGAGTCAAAATTTATTTCCACCCAGGGGGCGTTTTCCAACAGCAACACCTCCGACACCAATCAGGTGGTCACCATCGACGCCACCAGCAAGGCCGCATCGGGGACATTTTCCCTGACTGTCAACAGCCTGGCGCGTGCGAGCAAGCTGGTCTCGGCAGGCTTTAGTTCCACCAGCGGCGCGGTCACCACAGGCACACTCGAGATCACGATCGGCACTGTGACGACGAGTATCGACATCAATTCCTCCAACAACACGCTGGATGGATTGCAACAGGCGATCAACAATTCCGGTCTCAATATCCAGGCTTCATTTTTGAACGACGGTAGCGCCACCAACCCCGTGCGGCTGGTGGTTGCCGGGACAGCAACGGGCGCCTCTAACAGTGTTGCCGTCGTGATCAAACAAGGGGCTACAGAAGTTTTGTCGTTCACCGAAACTCAATCCGCTCAGGATGCAAGTTTTACAATAGACGGAATCGCGATCACCAAAGCCAGCAATACCGTGACCGATGTCATTGCCGGAGCAACCATAAACCTGCAATCCGCAGGTTCAGGGGCCGTCACGTTGTCTGCGGACGTTGGCACTATCAAAGAGAAGGTATCCGTCTTCATTGAAGGCTACAATGAGCTCATTACTTTTTTAGACGAGCAACAGTTTCTAGACCCGGAAACGCTCTCAACCGGCCTGCTATTTGGCAACTTCACCGTCCAGAATCTTCAGTCGACTCTTAGGAATTCCCTGAGCAGTCGGGTGCAGGGTGTCACAGGAACCTACAGTTCCTTGTCGCAAATCGGGATTCGGACTCAACCCGATGGCAGTCTGGCGGTTGACGATTCTGAGCTGACCCAGGCGCTGACCACGGACATCGGCAGTGTCGCCGAGTTATTCGCCAGCAAAGGGTCGACCTCGGATAACAGTGTCACCTTTATCGGGTTCACCAGCGCGACCCTCCCCAATAGTTACGATTTGCGAGTTTCAGGAGGCGTACCGCAATTGAGCATCGCCGGGCAGAATCAATTCTTCGATGCTGTGGGATCGGGGAATTTCTTTTCCGGGGCAGTGGGCACTCCCGCAGAAGGTCTGAATTTCCGGTTGGGAAATCTTGCCGATGGCGATTATGGAACGATAAGCCTGACGTTTGGAGTGGGTGAAACCATCAACCGGGTGCTGACCAATCTGACAGATGATTCATTGAACGGTCCGCTGACCACCGAAATCGATACTTTCACCAGCAACATCAACGATTTTGATCAGCAGGTCCTTGGGCTGGAATCGCGCCTGGAAGTTTTTGAAGCCGACTTGAGGCAACGGTTCACCAATCTGGAAGTGATAATCGGGAGATTGAACTCCCAGAGAGACGCCTTCACAAGCGCGCTCGGGGGGCTTGAAAACCTCTTTAATTAGGTTGAAAAGTTTAACAAGAAACAGGTTTTAACAGCAACACTCAGGAGTTTTTTCAGCATGGTTCCTTCTCGCTATCACAACGCATACAAACATAATGAGGTTTCCACCTCCAGCCAGGGAAAATTGATATTGATGATGTACGAAGGTGCGTCAAAATTCACCACGATGGCTCTGAAATGTATGGATGAGGAAGACATCGCGGGGAAGGCCACCTATATCAGAAAGACCCATGACATCATCAATGAACTTTCCGTATCCCTCGATTTGAAAAAGGGAGGCGAGGTCGCGGCCCGTCTGGAAACCCTGTACCAGTTTGTATTGCGGCAGTTGACCCTGGCCAATATAAAAGCCGACCGTAAGGCGCTGGAATCAATTTTGAAAGTGCTGAGCCCTCTGGAAGACGCCTGGCGTCAGCTGTTGATCAACCCAAACCTGATAGTGCCGGACAAACCCCAGACCTTAAAAAAAATCACCTCCCGGGTTTAACCCGTGGACGCAGGACTAAAAACCTAAGCCCTCCGCTTCCTCTGCGGTTTAAAAGGGTTTCAGTTTTTCCCCTCCTATATGTGGTTCATTCAGCTCTTCTGCAACTCTCCTTTTGCTTTGACAAGATTGACCCCTTGTGATAAAAACGAATTCCATTTTTCCCAATCGAAAACCACCTAATCCACGACTGATCTATGAAAATTCATGAATATCAGGCCAAAGAAATTCTTGCAAAATATAATGTAGCCGTGCCCAACGGTATTCTGGTAAATGAAGCCGCTGAAGCGAAAGCCGCCGCAAAAAAACTGGGTACCTCTGTAGTGGTGGTGAAGGCGCAGATCCATGCGGGAGGCCGAGGCAAGGGCGGTGGGGTCAAACTGGCCAAAAGCCCGGAAGAGGCGGAAAAATACGCTACCGATATTTTGGGCATGACGCTGGTCACCCATCAAACCGGGCCAGAAGGCCGCTTGGTCAAAAAGGTGTTGGTCGAAGAAGGCATGCCGATTGAGAGCGAACTTTATCTGGGCATCGTGGTCGACAGGCAAACCAGTCGAGTGCTCATCATGGCGAGTGAAGAGGGCGGTATGGACATCGAGGAAGTCGCCGCAAACACACCTGAAAAAATATTCAAGGAAGTGGTTGATCCGGTGATCGGGGTCAAACCCTATCTGGCCCGTAAGATTGCGTTTGCGCTCAATCTGAAAGGCGATCATCTGAAGAAAATGGTTCCTTTTATCATCAATCTTTATAACTGCTTTGTTAAAGAAGATCTGGACATGCTGGAAATCAATCCTCTGGTGACCACGTCGGACGGTCGGGTGCTGGCGTTAGATGCCAAAGTGAACATCGACGACAACGCCATGTACCGCCACAAAGATACCGTGGAGTACCGCGATCTCGATGAGGAAGACCCACTCGAAGTCGAGGCCTCCAAATTTCATCTGAACTACATCAAGCTCGACGGCAACATCGCCTGCATGGTCAATGGTGCGGGGTTGGCGATGGCGACCATGGACATCATTAAACATTCCGGCGGCGAGCCTGCGAACTTCCTCGATGTGGGGGGTGGAGCGAATGAAGAAATGATCGAAAACGGATTTCGTATTCTCTTGTCGGACCCGAATGTGAAAGCCATCTTCATCAATATATTCGGCGGCATTTTGCGTTGCGATATCCTGGCGCGAGGCGTGGTGGCGGCGGCGAAAAATCTCAATGTCCAGGTTCCCATCGTGGTCCGCATGGAAGGGACCAATATGGAAGAGGGACACGCGATCCTCAAAGAGTCGGGCATGAATTTTGTTATCGGCAACGGAATGAAGGACGGGGCCAGAAAGGTGGTTAAAGCAATCCAATGAGTATTCTAGTCGATGAAAAAACAAGATTGATCGTTCAGGGAATCACCGGACGCGAAGGCCTGTTTCACACCGAGCAATGCCAGAAATACGGCACCAACGTGGTGGGCGGCGTCACGCCGAACAAGGGCGGACAAAAAGTATTGGGCGACGTGCCGGTCTTCAACACCGTAAAAGAAGCGGCGGCAAAAACCAACGCCAACGCTACCATGATATTCGTCCCGCCGGCGTTTGCCGCCGACGCGATTCTGGAAGCCGCCGATGCGGGCATTGCGCTCATCATCTGCATCGCCGAGGGCATTCCCACGAGCGACATGATCGAAGTGGACAAATACTTAAAAGGCACCGATTGCCGATTGGTCGGCCCGAACTGCCCCGGCGTTATTTCACCCGGTAAAGCCAAAATAGGCATCATGCCCGCGCACATCCATTTAAAAGGCAACGTCGGCATCATTTCCCGCAGTGGAACTTTAACCTATGAAGCTGTCGGGCAGTTGACCGCTTTAGGCATCGGCCAATCCACTTGTGTGGGCATCGGCGGTGACCCGATCATCGGGACTTCGTTCATCGATGCATTAGGATTGTTTCAGAAAGACCGTGGCACCAAAGCCATCTGCATGATCGGCGAGATCGGCGGATCGGCGGAAGACGAAGCCGCGTACTTCATCAAGAAAAACGTCACCAAGCCAGTGGTTGGCTTCATCGCCGGGCAGACCGCACCTCCTGGCAGGCGCATGGGGCATGCCGGGGCGATCATCTCCGGTGGGCAAGGCACGGCTGAAGAAAAAATGAAGACCATGAAAAAATGCGGCATCAAAGTGGTCAAAAGCCCCGCCGACTTGGGCAAAGCTATCCAGAAAGTTTTGTGATTTTATTGCCCATAAAATAACTCACTCAAAAATCCCGGTGGGTTTGCCGTCGATGCTTGTTTGATTGTTGTCCTGCCAATATTGTTTGACCCCGTCTTCGCCTTTTTTCTCCGCCCATTGCACCAGAACGTCGCGCTCTCCAACATGTTCGAATAGAGGCACGCTGAATCCGCAGGACGTGGTGACACTTTCGATAGTCAGTGAAAATATCTGCCTCGCTCCCGGAACCTTGGGGAAAAGATTCAAGGTCGTCTCCCATTCCTTGTCACGCGGGTGAATCGCGGTTGCCTTCCCGTAAATACGCAATATATTCGGTTTGCCTTTAAACGCACAAAATAGGAGGGTCATGCGCTGGCATTCCAGAACATGCGCCGCCGTTTCATTGCCGCTTCCCGTATAGTTCAACCAGACTATTTTTTCAGAATCGATCACTCGAAGCGAGTCCATGCCCTTGGGGGAAATATTCACCCTGCCGTCTTTCCCCGCCGTTCCGACAAAAAACATGTGTTGATCTGCTATGAATTCTTTGAGCGTTTCATCCAGTTTGGACATTTGTTTACTCACCGCAACCTCCGAAAAATTTAAAATCTGGTGGCCCACTGGCGTACATGCGCTGGGTCTGAAAAATTGATATAATAATCACTATGAAGAAGAAAAAGAAAAAACTAAAGACCAAAGCCGAGATTGAAGCCGAAGTGGCCGCAAAACAGTTTCAAACTAAGAGATATCACGAGAAGGTGAAAGAGTCCGTGAAAGTGTACAAACGTCAGGATACCAAAAGGCAGGCTGAAGAACAGATCGATTCGGAAAAATGATCCGGTTTCCAGAGAGGGTTTTGCATAACCCGTCGTTGCGAGGAACACTGTGACGAAGCAATCCAGAGACTCTGGGGCTACCCGTGCCGGGCATGAAGGCAAAGGTGGAATACCACAGCCACGCCGCTTTGCCGGCTCGCGATGACGTTTAGGATAGGCTCAGGGTGAACTCAGCGAAGATTCTCCCCTTTTACAAAGGTCTCCACTCCAAGGGGAGAGTGTGTGCTGGAAAAAAATCCACATCCTCTTTATCTTACTTTCATCTAACAACCACTATGAGCGAAGAAATCTGCCCGAAATGCGGGACCGAAAATGTGACGAAAGCCGCCTGGTGCGAAAAATGCCTGCACATGTTCAGTGAATACGGCGCGAACAAGGTCCTCTTCTGCCCGGAATGCAAACACGAGAACGCCTATAAGGACGAGTATTGCGAGGTTTGCCACGAGCCGCTAAAACCGGGCCAGTGGGAGTGAAAACGTAGATCGCTGACAGAAATCCTCCCTTTGTTGATTGCAAAGAAAACCATTAGTTTTAACTGTCAGATACATTTATTGGTTTCTTCCATTCTGCAGCCTTAAATGCTTGGTCAAGAGGCGTATGAGCCATATGATTTAGATAGTTTGTAAATATTTTTATTGCCACACCTATTAAAATTTCAATGACTTGTGCCTGACCATAACCAACATCAACGAAAGCTTTAAGTGCTTCAGGGGTCGGATAACCACGAGTTTTAACTATAGAAGCCGTTAAAGCGCGCAAAGCCTCCAACTTTGAATCAGCGATCGGCAGTCCATCACGAAGCGCTTGCACTACATCATCTGGAACATTTTGCATTCCAGCAACGACCGTGTGCGCAGCCATACAGTAGTCACAACCATTCTCGTAACTAATGGCAAGAAGAACAACCTGCGCCTCAGTTGGGCTAAGTGAAGTTTGAGCAAATGTGTTATTAAGATCAAGATAAGCACGCGCACCCATTGGGGCTTCCGCTAAAACGCCGAATAAATTTGGTAAAAACCCATAAGTCTCGACGACCTCGTCTAAAACTTTCTGTGAGTCTAACGGCGCGGTTTCTTTCGTGTGTACTGTAAATTCCATTTTTTTTCCCTGTATTTAAAATTTAGTTCTTAAGTTTATATGCTCTAATATAAGTAAAGTAAAGCGTTCACAGGTTTAGACTGATTGAAGTGAAGAGTAATGGATGCGGGAATGGACTTCTCCCCACCGGTGTCCATCGGTAGTTTCAACTTATGTCCAGCGCTACGCTGGCGGCGGTTTGACCAGATAGGTGTATCCGTTTAAGCCTTCCTTGTATAAGGCAAGATAATCGTCCGCTTCTTCCTGAGTGAGTGTTCCCTTTTCGACGCTGGCGATGAGAAACCCCGCCACCCGGCCTGCAAGTTCATCGCCCTTGAACTGAACGTAATCGAGAACGTCGGTGACGTCTTCGCCTTCGATGATCTGCTCGTAATTCAGCGACCCGTCTTCATTGAGAGATACGTGGACGGTGTTGGTGTCGCCAAACAGGTTGTGCATATCGCCCAGGATTTCCTGGTAGGCGCCGATCAGGAAGATGCCCAGTTGATAGGATTCTCCCGGTTCGATGGAATGCACGCGCAGGGATTTTTCCGTCCCCCGGTGGTTGCCGATGAAGGTGTCGATGCGCCCGTCGGAGTCGCAGGTGAGGTCCTCCAGCGTCGCTTCCCGGTCGGGTTCTTCATC
>UOGG01000235.1_pt1 | contig 21093 bp, 19 predicted proteins | sample 1990151 | NCBI WGS metagenome assembly UOGG01 (sample SAMEA4728526, study PRJEB27164) | hydrothermal vent metagenome | biome: marine basaltic hydrothermal vent biome; feature: marine hydrothermal vent; material: mineral | place: Pacific Ocean | collected 2011-06-14/2011-07-23 | depth 1741 m | reverse complement strand
CCCGAAATTTTTTGTCAGGTAATTTGATCCGATCCGACTACCTAACATTTGTGAGATGGGATTCTTATTAAAACCTGGGCGTTGCAACAGAGTCCAGGTGGACCAAAATGCCTCCCCCCCGGTGCGTTTGACTCTAGCCAATTATTTCTATATATTTTAAAAACTTAATTCAAAAATTCATCGGGATGCCAGATTGAAAAAAACCATCTCCATAATAAGTTGTGTGGCGGTTCTTTTGTTGTTGGCCGTGGGTTCTCCCTCAGGGCACGCGAAAGAACAGGTCACTCGTATCACCGTTGTTGGGTCGACCACAGTTCTTCCCATTGTCACGCGTGCCGCAGAACTATTTGTTAAGCATAAAAATGGCGCTGTTTCCATCACGGTCAACGCTGGCGGGTCGGGTGTGGGCATTCAATCTGCCGGGCAGGGCCGGGCGGATATCGGCATGGCCTCCCGGGAAATCACTCCCCGGGAACGAAAGCGGTTTAAAAGTTCCGGGTTGCAAACTCTTGCCGTTGGCCGCGATGCGGTGGCCTGTGTGGTTTCCAGAAAAGTTTATTCAGCCGGTGTCCGGGCGTTGTCGAAGGAGCAGATAGGCGATATTTATCTGGGGAAAATAAAAAACTGGAAAGAAGTCGGCGGCCCGGACCGGGAAATTGTGGTGATCGATAAAGAACGGCATCGCGGCACACGCCATGTGTTCATGAAATATATTTTCGAAAATGAAAACGCCCGCACCCCCGGCACGCGCCTGGTCACGGGGTCAAACAACGAGGAGCAGACAAAAATTGCCCAGAGCGATTCTGCCATCGGAATGCTGTCCTTTGCCTGGATGAACGACGATGTAGTGGGAGTTGGAATTCGTGAAGGCAGTGCAGTGATCGAACCGACACTTGAAAATGTCCGGGCGAACAGGTATCCCATTGCGCGCGACCTGATTTTGGTCCTTGCCGGAGAACCTCAAGGAATAGTCAGGGAGTTCGTGGATTTTATATTGAGCCCCGAGGGCCAGCAAATTGTTGTCAAAAGCGGTTATATTCCGGTTCATTCCAATTGATTCGCCGATTGAAGTTTAAGGGGAAGGGCAAGCGCGCGTGAACCTGAAAAATCGGATCGACATCTTCCACATCCTTGCCGCGTTCATGACCTTTATATCCCTGCTGTGTGTTGCCGGGATGTTTTTATTTCTGGTCGTTGAGAGTGTCCCCATCCTGACCGAACAAAAGTGGAGTTTTTTTCTAGGCCAGGACTGGTGGGTGGGCGAAGTGTATGGCGCTTTACCAATGATCTACGGTTCCTGTATGGTGACGGGCGTAGCACTCTTATTAGTCTTGCCATTGGCGCTCGGCGGCGCAGTGTTCACCTCGGAGTTTTTATCCCCGAAACAACGTCTCTGGGTGAAAGCCCTGATGGAATTGTTCGCAGGGATTCCGGGCATCATTTATGGCCTGCTGGGCATCGCCCTGCTCTCGGGCTTTGTGAAGAACAGTTTTGGGCTGATCGACGGCAACACGATTCTGACTGCGGGCTTGTTACTGGGAGTCATGATTCTTCCCACCATCCTGACTCTGGCAGAAGATGCCCTCAATGCGGTTTCCGGGCAATACCGGGACACCTCTTTGAGCCTGGGGCTGACAAAATTGCAGATGATAAAAAGTGCGGTGATCCCTGAAGCGTTGCCGGGGATCGCAGGTGCGGTTTTTTTAGGGCTTGGCCGAGCCATGGGCGAGACCATCGCGGTCATGCTGGTGATAGGCGGCCTCGATAAAATAGCCGATCCCTGGTTCGACCTTTTTCAACCCGCCCAGAGCATCGCCTCCAAGCTGGGCCGGGAAGCGGCGGAAGCGATCGGGTCGGGCCAGCAGTGGAGCGCGTTGATGGCTCTGGGGTTGGTTCTTTTTCTCATGGTGATGGTTTTGACTTTGATGGGAAACTTTTTTTTAAAAAGAGTACGATGAGTAAAGACCGTCTGCTGGAAAAACTCGTGCAGGGGGTGCTGGGGTTTTTAACCTTGCTGACCCTCGCTATTCTGGTGGTGATCCTGGGGGCCGTATTTTTGAAGGGGGCGCCCGCCATCGATTGGGAGTTTCTCACCGAGGCGTCCTCAAACTTTGGCACCTCGGGGGGGATATTATATCAAACCGCAGGCACGTTGATTTTAATGATCGGCGCGGTGACGGTCAGCTTGCCCGTGGCTTTTGGGACGGCCTTGTTTCAGACAGAATATATAAAATCGGATGGGCTTAAAAAATTTTTCAAGTATTTGTTTTATTCTCTAAATGGAATGCCGACGATTCTTTTTGGCCTGGTGGGCTATATGGTTTTTGGAGTGTATCTGGAAGCGGGGGTGTCCTGGCTTTCCGGCACGCTGATTCTGGCGGTGATGATTCTGCCCACCCTGCAAGTGAGTTTTCAGCAGGCGGTCGAATCCCTTCCGGAAAAATATCGCGATCAGGGGCTTGCTCTGGGCTTGAATCCGATGGCAATGGTTTGTTCCGTCATCATTCCCCAGAGTCTGTTCGGCATCATCACAGGGGTCTTGCTCGGGTTGGCGCGGGCGGCAGGAGAAACCGCCGCCATCATGTTCACCGCCACGACGTTTTCCGGAATTCTGCTTCCTGAAACCTGGACCGACCCGGTGCCCACGTTGCAGACGCACATCCTTGTCCTGGCTCAGGAAGCCCTGAACCCGGAAGCGGTGGCCCATGCCTGGGGGGCAGGACTGGTGCTAATGAGTCTGGCATTTATTTTGATCGCAGGCGCCTTTTTTTGCCGTAGCAAAATGCGCATGGAGTCGGAACGATGAAAAAAAACTCACCCATGACCGTCATTGAAATGCAGGGCGCCAGTATCTCCTATAATGGTAAGCCAGTACTACGGGACCTGGACCTGTCGATCTCTGGAAAATCTGTGACCGGGATCATCGGTCCGTCGGGAACAGGAAAATCCACCCTTCTACGTACCTTCTGTCGGTTGAACGACAGGTTTTTAGGGTTTCATGTCGAAGGCAGGATTCAGGTAGACGGCATTGACATCTACGCAAAGGACATTGATGTTTATCATTTACGCCAGAAAGTCGGGATGGTGTTTCAATCCCCCTGTGTGTTTCCAAAAAGTATTTATGAGAATGTTATTTTTGCCCTGAAACACCTCAGCCCGCATCTTAAAAACGACTTTGCCGACATCGCCGAACGAACTCTTAAGGAAGTATTTTTATGGGAAGAAGTCAAAGACCGTTTGCATAAACCCGCGTCGATATTGTCCCTTGGGCAACAGCAAAGGTTGGCGATCGCCCGGTCGCTGATCATCCAGCCGGAAATTCTCCTGATGGACGAACCCACCTCTTCCCTCGACCCCAGCTCATCATCAGCCCTGGAAGAATTGATTGCCCAATTGAAAACCCGGCACACGATCGTTCTGGTAACCCACAATCTTGCCCAGGCTAAACGGGTGGCGGATGAGGTGGTTTTTCTGTATCAGGGCAGAATCTGGGAGGCAGGCCGTGCCGCCCAAATGTTTGAAAACCCTTGCCGCCCTGAAACCCGCGCTTATCTGTCTCGGCGGACCGATATGGAATTTGTTTGACCCTGCCCCCCTTTTATTCCCCCGCACAAACATTTATACTCTTTAGGGTATCTCTAATAATTCAATATTTTTATGTCAGGCAATTCGCGGACCCTATATTTCATATAAGGCCGCTCATGGCCAAATGCAATTTTTAGAGGGCCTTTTAGCATCATCCATTATCCGGCCAGTGTTTTGAAACACAAGAATGCAATAAAACATAAAGTCTCCGGCTCGTCCCAATCGAAATATGTGTCGCTTGCGTCGCTCGGGGACGAACTGCGCAAAAAGAACCCGGACATGATGAAGAAGGTGGAAGCGTTGCATGGAACGCAGTCGTCTTCCAGCCGAATCATGGAAGCCATTTACGACTTACTGCCATATCCATGGGAGGATCTGGAAACCTTTGAGGAGGGCGGGGAACAGATTTTCGCGGGAAACTTTTCCGACGCCATCGCATCTTTCAAAACCCTGTTGCATGAATTTCCCGACTGTTATCCGGCGCTTCACCTTTTGGGGTTGGCGCATGGGTGCACACAAAATTATAAAGAGGAAATTGACTGCTATCGAAAAGCTATAAAAATTCGCCCCGATTATCCCCAGATTTATTTTGATCTGGCCATGTCCTACTGGTTTCAGGGGAAACAAAAAAAAGCGTATTCCGAATTCAAGCGCGGGATACCCCTGGCCCCGGATTTTCAGACAGCCGACTTTTGGTTGCCTTTCACCGTTGAAAGATTAAAACGAGGCAAACCCTCGGGCAAAGTAAGTGCCAGAGAGCAATCGAACAAAGCCGTCGCCCATGGCTACTGTCTGTTGGGAATCGCCTATCTGGAGCACGGGCTTCACATTGCCGCCCGCCACGCTTTCAAAAAGTCCGTTCAGCTTCTTCCCGATTATGCGGAAGCTCAATATGAATTGGGCTCCATTCATGTGAAAAGATTGCGCAACCCCAAACGCGCTGAAAAATATCTGGAGCGGGCGGAGCAGTTGTTCCTGTCCCAGTGCGATCTGCAAAGAGCGACACTGGCACACCAGCTGGGCCGAGCCGATGAGGCAGTCGCCGATCGTCTGAAGGCGGCGGAAGACTGGTTGAAAGAAGGGTTGCGGCTCCAGCAACTGGAAAGATATCAGGGCGCGATCGATGCTTACAAAATGGCGATCAAATATCATCCTGATTTTGTGGACGCGTTTTATAATTTAGGGATCGCGTATGGGAGCCTGGAAGATTCGGGAGTGGAGCTGATTCATAAAGCCATCTGGGTGTTCAAGCGCGCCATAAAAATAAAGCCGGAATTTATTTACGCCTATTCCGCTTTGGGAGCATCTTACATAAAGCAGGGGGATTACGGCGAAGCGTTGACGATACTCACCGATGCCTTGCGGCTGGAGCAAAAAGAATCGCAGGTCTATTATTATCTTGGGATGGTATCCCGGTTGACGGAAAATAACGAACGCGCGGTGGAGTATTTTCAACAAGCCGTTGCCCTGAATCCAAATTCGGCGCAAGCAAATTTTTATCTGGGATTGACTTTGATGGAGCCTTGCGAAGTTTCATGAAGCGTGCGAAGTTTTTCAGGAAGTGGTGCATGCCAAGCCCGACTTCGCGGAAGTGCATTTCATGTTGGGGAATTTATATATGGACAAGACCGGCGACACCGACAAGGCGGTCGCGCATCTTAAAAAAGCCGAGAAACTTTTCATCAAGCTGGATGACAACCTCCGCTTGTCCCATGTCCGCCAGATGTTAGCCCACGAGGGCGCCTGATCGTCTCATTAGATTGAGAAAACTCCGAGGAAACTCCATGAAGAAAAGCTGGATGGCACAATCGATCCTCAGCGCGAGGCTCGCCCTGATGGTGGGGTTTATCGTGATACTGTCAGCCGCAAGGTCGCCCGCCAATAGTTCTTCTGATGAACAATTGATCCCGGAAAATATGCCCGCCAATGAAATCATTCAACGGGCGCTGACCGATTCGTTGTATTACGAATTTGATAAATGGTTTGCGGTGTTTGAAAAAAACATTCGCCGATTGGAAAATTCTCCAGACACTCTTAAAACGAAAATGGGTTTGATGAAATACCATTTTTATTTTTCCGGACTTCTGGGAGAGTTGTGTCACACCCTGGCGTTCACCAGCCGATATAAAATTCAGGAAATAGTCGACCGGTTCATTCATCACAGCAACCGCGCCAAGGAACTTGCCAAAGAAATTCTGGACACTCCTGATTTGACCCTCTCTCAGCAGGCTCAGGCCAATTTGTATCTGGGAGGGGCCGAGGGTTACATCGGAATATTTGAATATGGCGAGGGCAATCTTTTTAAAGCGTTGGTCAACGGGTTTTCTGCGGATACGCATCTGGAAAAAGCGATTTCGTTGGACCCCAGCCAGATAGATGCCCATTTTGGCTTAGGAATTTATCGTTACGGAAACAGTCGCCTGGGAGGATTTGGGAATTTTATCATGCAGAGTGGGCGGGACTTGCGCCAGGTGGGGCTCGACCACATCGAACGCGCGATCCGGGAGAAAGCGCCTTCAAAGCCCCTTGCGCTGAAAACGCTGGCCTGGTTTTATATTTCTGAGCAGTTCAACCCGAAAAATTCTAACATTCCACCGGGAAAGCCGTTGTCGGCCACGGTTTCGAGGTCTAAAGCCTTTAAGTTCATGGAAGAACTTGAGACAGAGTATTTTAAAAACCCGCCGTATACGAATTTCATAGGCAACAAAGAACTTGCCATGATGCAGGCCCTGCAATATGTTTTGGATGGCAACTACACCTCCGCAAAAATAAAATTTGAAAAAGTTCTGGAAGTTGCAGAAGACCTGAAAAACCGAGGGTTTGCCATCAATACCCAGTTGACCGATTCGGTCAAGGCGGGGATTCAATTTTGCGAATTGATGTTACTCCGGCCGGAAAAAAATGACGCCCCGGGGCATAAATCCGCCTGTTTGAAGGTGAACGAGCAATTGGAATTTTTAAAAAGCGGCGGTGCCATGGTCGAATACGATGCTAAAAAAATCCGCAGTGAACTTCATGGTGTTTTTGCAGGCAAACTCGATGCACTTTACAACGATATGAATTGCTGACCGGGTGGCGTTCGCCCTTCCTGAACTCTTCCTCCAGGCGCAGTGAAAAAATGTAAGGAACCTGCCTGTTTTTCGACCCAATATTAGCCCGGTCAATCTGAAATTAAGGAGAACCATGTTCAGAATCAACTCAATACCGGAGGCCGAAGCCGAGGGCCGTGTCAAGAAAGTATATGACGACCTGAAAGATTCCCTGGGGATGGTGCCCAATATTTTTAAGGCACTCAGTCTGTGGCCCCGGGGGCTGGAATTATACGTGGAGATGTTCAAAGGGACGATGTTTGCTGAAACCAAACTCACCCGAGGCGTCAAGGAAATGATTGCGGCCACCGTCTCCAAAACTAATGAATGCGATTATTGTTTGATCCATCACACAAACTTTATGACCCTGTATGGGATTTCTCCCGCAGTTTCTGAGCAGATCGTGAGAGACCCTCAATCAGCGGATATTTCTAAAGCCGAAAAACGCCTGCTTGCGTATGTAAAAAAAGTCACCCAGCAGGCTTGCAAGGTTACGGATGCGGACGTGGAGAGTTTGAAGGAGATTGGCTGGTCCGAGGAGGAAATTTTAGAGGCGACCATGATAATTTCTCTATTCAATTCTATCAATCGAGTAGCCGATGCTCTGGGTGTTCAGCTGGAGGTATGATTTTTTTATCCGATATTGTTTTTTTGGAAATGAGAATAAATTATGTTTTTCCTGAATGAAAAAAACAAAGCCTGGTTTTTGCGGATCATTTTTTCCGTAGGGGCGTTGGTCCTGTTTTCCGGATTCGACATGTCCCGGTACAGCATTCCTGTCGATGAAATTTTATCAGGTGGACCGCCCAAGGATGGCATCCCCGCGCTCAGCCAACCCAAATTCGTAACTGTAAAAGCCGCTGAAAATTTCATGAAGGACGACGACCGGGTGCTGGGGCTGGCCAGAAACGGCGAGGCCAAAGCCTATCCCATAAAAATTCTCAACTGGCATGAAATCGTCAATGACACGATCGGATCGCAAGCAGTGGTGGTCACTTTTTGTCCCTTATGCGGCACCGGCATGGTGTTCGACGGAAAAATCAAGGGAAAGAATTTGACGTTCGGGGTGTCCGGTCTGCTTTATCAAAGCGACATGTTGCTGTACGACCGTAAAACAGACAGCCTGTGGTCGCAGATCAAGAGAGAAGCGGTGACCGGCCCGCTCATGGGTGCGCGCTTGCAACTGCTTTCCTCCACCCAGACTTCCTGGAGCGCCTGGAAGAAATTGCATCCCGAAACCCGCGTGCTTTCCAGAGAAACCGGACATCAGAGGGATTATGACCGTGACCCTTATAAGGGTTATTACAAAAGTTCCCGCTTGATGTTCACTGTGAAAAACCAGAACAAAATTTATCACCCCAAGGAAAGAGTGATCGGCCTGGAAATTGACGGCAAGTTCAAGGCGTATCCATTTTCCGAATTGGCGCAAGCGCAACAACCGGTCGCGGATAAATTAAACGGCATCGCCATCGAAGTGACGTTTGATAAGAAGTCGCAAACAGCGGTGATCCGGGACAGTCAGGGCAAGGCGCTACCCACTGTTGTGGGTTTCTGGTTCGCGTGGTTTACCTTTCACCCGGACACGGGTATTTACAAGGCGAGCCAATAATATTAAGGAACCGTTACTTCGATCCGATGAATGCCGGAGGTGCCAGAGGGGAAAGGGTCGCGCAGGTCGTCTTGTTGCAGGCCACTGTACTGATCGGCTGTGCGGACGGCGATTCGGGTGCGTCCGGTCTTATGAAAAGTGCAGGGAAATTTCCAGAACACCCACGAATAAACCGACAGTGGTTTTTCAATTTCGGCCAGCGACCAGGTTTTTTCTCCGTCGATGGACACCTGCACGTATTGAATCCCCCTATCTCCCGCAAAGGCGATTCCCTGGATGACGGTTTTTCGGGAGCGCAACACGTCGTTGTTCTCCGGCAGGTCGATACGTGAAATCAGTTTCACTTTGGCCTGTTTGGACCAACCTTTTTTATGCCAGTATCCTTTCGGGTGATGGTTTGCCACTTCGATTTCTTTGATCCATTTCATCTGCTTGATTCCATACAGTCCGGGGATCAGCAGGCGCAGAGGAAACCCGTGACTTCGGGTCAGGGGTTTGCCGTTCATTTTATACGCGAGCATGGCGCCTGGGTGCCGGGCTTTTCTAAGCGGGATGCTTTCGAAATACCCGTCTTCGGCTTTGATGATGATCGTGTTGGAGAAAAAATGCGGGTCGGCTGTGTCGAGCAGATCCCTCAAGGAAATCCCTTCCCATTCCGCGTTGCCGATGGCGCGCCCGCCTACGGGATTGCCGATGCAGTTCAGGGTGATGATGTGTTTGATTGCAGGCCGGGCGAGCAGTTGCTGGTAATTGAGCGTTGCGGGATGATCGACTTTTCCTTTGAGAGTCAGTTGCCAGTTCTTGAGCTGTAAAGACTTTGGCGGGCCGGAAAAATCTTCGACATAGAATTCCGCTACTGGTGTGATGGGCAACGGAAGCTTGCGGGTTTTGAACACCTTGGGAACCATGTCCGCCAGAACTTTCAGGGGACAGGCCAAAAGAGACAACAGGCCAAAAAACAAAAGGCGTAAAAACTGGGACCGGTTCATATGCGGGTGAAGTTCACCGGACTCTGCTCATCCGCAACAGGAACCAGAGTCGTCGGCCTCGGCGGGCGTTTCGGACTTTTGGTCGGTCACGATGAAGTGTAAGGCGTAGGGCGGCGTTTGCATGAGCCGGGCTTGCTCTTCATCGATTTCGACAGGAACGCCCACAGGGTAGGTGTTGCCATTCAAGGCGATGGATTCAAAAGGGCCGGCGTAGATCGCGGTGAATTCTCCACAACCGGATGCGGTGTCGGCACTTGTGGGTTTGCAGGCCTCCAAAGTATAGGAGTAAAACTTGATGTCTTCGACTATTTTCCAGAGGTAGTCTTTTTTGATCTGGAAGCCGTGAAAGCCGTGGGGCCGGGCGGCTTTTAGAAACTGCTCTAAAGTCAGGGCGCCGGAAATACATTCGCCCCACAACTCCTGATGATTGCGCATTTCTTCGGGAACATCTTTTTCGGAAATAATATCGGCGATGACGAACCGGCCTCCCGGTTTCAGGATGCGGTTGATTTCCTGAAACACTTCTTCTTTTTTGGTGGACAGGTTGATCACGCAGTTGGAAGTCACGACATCGGCCGTCTGATCTTTTAGAGGAATGGCTTCCAGAAACCCTTTTTTAAATTCCACATTGTTGTAGCCAAGATTTTCAGCCACGTCGACGGCATTTTTTTGCGCGACGTTGAGCATTTCATCGGTCATGTCGATGCCCACGACCTTGCCTGTTTGGCCGACGAGTTTTGCGGCGATGAAACAGTCGATGCCGCCACCCGAACCAAGGTCCACAACCGTGTCGCCCTGCTGAATATTGGCTTGGCTGACCGGGCTACCGCAACCGTAGGAAATTTCGCGGACGGCTTCCGGGATGTGTGATAGATCTTGCGGATCGTATTCGGTGGGACAGCACAGATTCGCCTGGCTGGCCTGAGCCGCGTTTGAATAAAAATCGCGGACGTCTTCTCTTGAAACGTCTTTGCTGTCCTCTGTGTCACAACACGAGCTTTCGTCCATTTCCCGAACCTTTCAATATTTAAGAGGCGTGTTTCTACTTACTGGCCTCGATCATTTGTTTTATTTTTTGCCTGGATTTTTCAGGCAGTACTTCACCTTTGTTAGCGGGAAAATCTTCCCGACCCAGGTTTTGGGACAAGTCTCTTATGAGTTCCAATTGGTCCTTATAGTACAGGCAAACCTTGCACACGGACAAATGGATTTTTAGCTTCAGCCGTTTGATAACGGAAACTTTGTGATCCATCATTTCCGAAATGAGGGGGGAGGTGTCCTGGCAGGTCAGCTTGAACCAGCCGAACATGACAGCCATTAATTTTCCCATAATATTACTTTTCCGGTTTCTGCACTTCAAACCAATGGGTTTCCAGACAGCTTTTGAGTTGATTTCTGGCCCGATGGAGAATGACCCACAGATTAGTCGGCTTGATATTGAAATCATTACAGATTTGTTCGGTGCTCGCCCCGTCTATCTCCTTTAAAACAAAGATCTGGCGAAACTTGTCCGAAAGATTGTCGAGACAGAGCGCGAGCTTTTCGGTGAGCTCCTGGTTAACTGCCGATTTCTCAGGGTCCATCCGCCAGTTCTGCGGTGTTTTTTTCCAATGCCCCGTTGGCTCATATTCAAACGTGTCCTGATCGTCCTCTGGTGACAGGTCAAAGGACCGGTTTTTCTTGATTTCGCGGAAATGATCCAGAATTTTATGCTTGAGAATGCCGAAAAGCCAGCTTTTTTCCGAAGATCGTCCGGCAAAGGTGTGGGTGGACTGGAGGGCCGCAAAAAAAGTGACCTGCACGATTTCTTCTGCCGTCCCCTGGTCTTTCACGCGGACCAGAGTGTAGCGGTACATAATATCGCCATAGCGGCCCACCCATTGGTCGGCGTCGATTTCCTTATTATCCATGCTTTAATTTGAGTATGAGTTGAAAGCTTTGGCCGCGCTTTAATAGGATTGGTTTAACCACCGGGGTTTTTCTTTGACCGTCCGTTTTGCCGGATGAGTTATCCGGCCAGTTTTTCCTTGATTCTGATTTCATAAAATTGCTTCAGAATAGATTTGATAATTCTAAAGGGATTGAAGGAAATGTCCAAGGGAATTTGCGCCAGTTGGAAGTCGGACACTTTGAAGGTTTCCAGATCGATATTGTTTGCAAGCTCGATTGAATTGAGCTCGTAGGTTCCAAACCCTCTTTGCCGGGCGGCTTCCAGGGCATACACCTTGTCCGCAGGAACCCGCACAATTTCTGTAAGAACACGGTCGAGGGCCGTCAGGTCCTGCCCTGCGGCCAGGATGCCAAGGGGATAAGGCGTGCCATTGGCCGGGCCTTGTCCCTGCATGGCCTGTATGCCGTCCACGATAGTCAGGCTGGGGTTGACGTGTTTTGCGATATCCACCAGCATCCTGCCGAATTTGACTTTGTCGTTTTTAACCAGACAATGCAGGACGGGTTTGCGTTTTCCGATCACCAGACCAAACAGGTTTTTGATCGCCAGGGTCAGGGTCATCTGGCAATGAGATTTGAATTTTGGCAGATTGACAATGTGGTCGTAGTTCTGCAAGCTTCCGGCGATTTTAAGATGCGGAATATTTTCCTCCGTCTCAAAAGACACAGGGTCAGAAAGAGGAGTGAACGTCACACCGTATTTTTTTATCAGAGGTCCGTACCCCGCTTTGCGGGCCACAGCCGTCAGACTGCCAAGGGCGGGGCTGTCGCTGATGTCGATCTGGTTTATTGAGTGGTCCTTCAAGACCCGGCAAACCGCTTCCAGAATGACAGGATGGGTGGTGACGCATCTCTCAGGTGTGAAGGCGCGCAACAGGTTTGGTTTCAGCAGGACTTTTTGCCCGGACTGGAACACCGTATTTTGCGCCGCAACCTGTTGGAAGCTTTCCCGGACAAACTGTTCGACTTCTTTTAAGTCGTAGGATTCTATTTTTCGAAGGAGAATCTTGGCTTTCATTGTGCTCATTATACTTGGATGAACCCGAGAAACAACTATGGGATAGCGACAGGCGATGGGGCTTGATTTCCTCGCGCTACTTCAAGGTTGTTGGTACAGAAATTTATACACCCCGTGGTTGCGCAAAACGTGTTTGACGTATCGTCTTGTTTCGGGGTAAGGAATGGATTCTATGAACACATCGGGGTCTTCAATTTTGCGGAATCGTTTGAGCCATTTTTTGAGCACATGGGGCCCGGCGTTGTAGGAAATGAGAATGTGCGTGCCGTTGTTTCCAAAGCGCTTGTTCAACTGACTGAGATATTTGATTCCAAGCGCGATATTGAAATCGGGTTCAAAAAGCAATTCCACATCAAACGGTTGTTTGTGCTGGCCTCCGGCATAAAGCGATTTTCCGGTCGCCGGCATGATCTGCATCAGGCCGCGGGCTCCTGCTCCAGACAGTGCCTTGGCCTCAAACAGGCTTTCCTGCCGGATCAACCCTTTGACAAAATAGGGGTCGATATTATAAGTCGCGGAAATTTCTCCGATGGTGTCGGCGTGGGCCAGGGGAAAAAAATGTTTCCAGAACTGTTCGGTCAGGTTTTTTTCGCCATTTTTAGTTTTGAAATTTTTATACAAATGGAGGAGCCGAACCGATTGCGTATAGGATTCTGCCTGGCTATACAAGTTTGACAGCCACATCACGCCGACCAGATTTTTGCGCACCGACTTTTCCAGATGAGAAATTTCCCGGCGGGCGTTTTTATAAAATCCCAACCCGATCATCTCCACCGCCCGTGAGTGATGGAATTTTTCAGCCCGGGTCAATGCGCGGTTCAGTTGGTAATCTGAATTTTTTTTCGTTTCCTTTAATAAGGCGATCTTTTTTATAGAGTATGCGGCTTTCTTGTCGACAGGGATGGCGATCGAGTCCCTTTGCATGTGTTCCTTGGCCCGGATGCCGTAAAATGTGTAGGGATAGTTTTCGCTGACTTCTCGATAAATTTTTTGCGGACGATTTTTCTGTTTCAACTTTTCCAGTGATTTGGCTTGCCAGAATAAATTGTACTCAATGAAATCGCCCGCAGGAAATAGTCGCGCGTTTTCTTTGAACTGGTCGTCGGCCTTTTTATAATGCCCTCTCTGGTAATGAACCCATCCCATGCGCCAAGCGCCCCATTGGGCGTATTCGGCTTTATTGAATTTGTTCACCAGACGATGGTATTGTTTGAGTGCCTGCTCATATTGCTTGTTGCCTTCGTGAATTCGAGCGATGATGAATTGGGATCGGATGGCAATTTTTGCAACCCGACTTTTCTCCACCGCCTTTTTTAAATGCCGGATGGCGTCCTTGTCCCGGTTCAAATTCCAAAGCTGTCGCCCGATGTTATAATGCGCCTCCCCCACGCGGCGGTGTTTAGGATATTTTTTAAGAAACGTTTTGAGCGCCTGAACCGCTTCGGGGCGTTTTCTCAAGCCCTTATAAGCTTGACTCAGATAGAAATAAAACTTGTCAGGCAATGTCGATTTGAATTGCGGGATTTCCTCGATCTCTTTTATGACCTGTTCGAAACGAACCGCCTTCAAGAGATTTTTTATACGGTGAGAGCGCTCTTCAAAATTCAAAGGCACGGGTTCGACATCGGGCAGGTTCTCCAGCCGGCGCATTTCCTGAAGCGATTCCAGAGTGAGACGGTCGTCGGAATGATGAATGTATAATTTCCGGTACATGATGTAAGCGCTGTTCTTTTGTTTCAATTTCAGGTGGAGTTGCCCCAGTCTTAAAATCATTTCTGGCAGGACATCCTTGAATTCTTTTGAGGAAGATTTTCCGGATATAGTGCTCACCGCCTGCTTTAAAATTTTTATAGCCTGTTTGGTTCTGCCCTGCTCGATTAAAATTTCCGCCCGCAGAAGTTGCGCTTTGGAATAGGTGCCGGTCTTCGGGAATTTTTTCAGTGATTGTTTTATCTGCGCAAGTGCGGCGTCCTTTTGGCCGTTGTCCGAGTACGCTTGCGCCAGGGACAAACGCAGGTAATCTTCGATTTCCGAGTACTCTTTTAAACTTTCATTGAATAGTGCGATGGCCTTTTTGGGCTGGTTTTTTTCGAGATGAATCCGTCCTAAAAGATAACGGGCGCGTTTCATATCCATCGGGTCAGAGGGGGTGTTTGTGACTGCGAGCAGGCGATTTTGTGCTCGGGAAAATTTTCCCTGATGAAACAAACGGACGCCTTCCTTGTAGGAAGATGTGTCCAAAGCCTGACTGAACGAGGGCAGGGCGATGCTGAGCGCGCAAGCCAGGACCAGGGCGACCGCTTTTGGAAAGTGGGACAGGACTTTGTCGCGCAAGGTTTCGGGCGTGTCGTGGTTGTCCGCCGGGACTGAAATGGTGTTGGGAGTTTTCTTAAACCAGGTGATCTGCCGCTTGGCGTAGTGTCTGGTATCACGTTTGATTTCATAGATGGCCCGGTCGAGGGAAATATCTCCCTCGAGATGATGGATCATCTGGGCATACCCGATGCTTTGAAACGGTTTTAAAGTTTTATCGTGTCCCCTGTTCAGCAGGCTTTTCACCTCATCGACCAGGCCCTTTTCGATCATAGCGTCCACTCGTTTATTGATGTTGTCATAAAGGTCCTGCCGGTCCCATTGCATCAGAAAAGTTTTTATGGGGAAGTCATGAGTTGCGTCAGATTCGTCCGCATGAAATTTGGAGAATTTTTTTCCCGTCTGACGATAGACCCCAAGTGCCCTTTCGATACGCAATGCATCCGTTGGGGTGATGGCAGACGCGGATTCCGGGTCGATCTTTTTCAATTCCTGATGCATGAACTCGACCCCTTTTTTCTGGATTTCAGATTGAATTGCAACTTTTGTTTCTGCAGAAATGGGCGCCGCGCATTCGTGGTCTTCCGTCAGCACTTTGATGTAAAGCCCGGTTCCGCCCACCATGATTGGGGTTTTCCTAGCCGCAATCATTTTTCGTATTTGCCTGAGCGCGTGTGATTTAAAATCAAACGCGTTGAAAGTTTCGTTGGGCTCCAGAATGTCGATGAGGTGATGCGGAATGCGTTGTCTCACCTCCAAAGACGGTTTGGCCGTGCCGATATCGAAATATTTATAAACCTGCATCGAATCAGCGTTGATGATTTCGGTGTCCAGCTTTTCAGCCAGGGCCACCGCCGTGTCGCTCTTTTTCGATGTGGTCGGCCCTGTCAATATGATCAAAGGAATCATAAATTTGTTTCATTTCATCCGTGTAGGAGTTTTTGTTTGCGTACACATAAAGCGGTGCTTCCACGACACAGTCGGGCCTTGAGCCTTTGATGCCTTCCACGAGAAAAATTTTAGCTTCGGCTTTTCGGTTGCCATGAACAAAACGCAGACGGGACGGGGTCAGCCCCCAGGTCTTCATCTCCGACAGAGTTTCGTTCAGCCGTAGAGGAGGATAAGCCAGAGCAATTTTCCCGCCCGGTTTCAACAACGGGGCGCTCAGTTCTAAAATAGAGACGAGGTTGAGAGAAATTTCGTGGCGGGCGATGGCTTTCTCCTCATTGGGGTTCTTACGTCCGGTGTTGGCCTTCCGGTATGGCGGGTTGGAAATCGCCAAATCGAAAGTCTGTTTTTCAAGAGTCGGCGCCACCTGCAAAAAATCTCCGTGAATCGACTGCACACGATCGGCGAGTTTGTTGTTTCGCATATTTTTAACCGCCAGGGTGTGCAGAGATTCCTGCACCTCGACCGCAGTAACCTTTATGTCGGGCTCCCTTTGGGTCAGAAGTATCGGGATGACGCCGCATCCCGTTCCCACATCCAGCACCGAATTTCCCGCCTGCAAGTGAACAAAGTCCGCCAGGAGAAAAGGTTCGATGGAATAACGGTAACCCTCGTTGTTTTGCTCGATGACCATATGAAAATTAGGAGGAGATATTCTTATATCTCATTGTTATTTAGTATTTTAACTAAATTTAGCAGAATTGGCAATGGGGTCTTTTTAGTGGCCAGAGGTGATTTTACGGCATCCCAAAAGGCGGCGGGACTGCGGGCGTGAACAGGGGCATGAAAACAGCTCATAAACTGTGCGGTTGATTCATGAAAATACGGCAGAAGTGGTCAAATTCGTTGAATTTCCGCTTGTTATTGATGTTTCCAGGCATCCCATAGCGCATGTTGAAGGCAGGCAAATTCGCGTTGCTTCTTTATAACTATTTGTTCTATAATAAGTTAATAGCTTTAAAATTGATTGTGTTGGCGCTGTCGGCATTTCGCCTGCGGTTTTTTATTGAAAAGGCATCCTCATGGATTTTTTATCTACAGAGCAGATTTGGGGCGTTTTTATGTTTGGTTTGGGGGCGTTCGTCCTGAATTGGTGTAGCCATTGGGAACGCGCGCAGAGTGAATGGCTGAAAGATCCAAAAAACAAATATAAAAAATCCAATAGAAAAAAAGAATTCATTCTCCCCACAACGACACGGGGAACCTTCATGACGATCTCAGGCAGTCTATTGTCCTTCGCGGGGATCACGATGTTTTTTATGTATACCCTCTAGTCCTTCGACCCAGAAATTTGCGTCACTAGCTCACGCTTCGGCAGGCTCAGCGTGACAATAGTGAAGATGCTCATGTTAGGGACTTTTTCAGCAACCTGCTAGTTGCTCTGCAGTTTCTTCCGGGCAACGCCAGCCTCGATTCAAAAAGGCCAAAACCCCGGTTTTTTTTCCGTGAGCAGGGTTGCGATCGATTCCTTTGCAAACGTCAGCGGATAATGCCTCAATGTAACAAGATATCCGTCCTCAGGGGCGGCATATTCCTCAAGCACATCTCCCGTTGCAATGCTCGTCATCCAGCCAATGTTCTGCCCCTTTTCAAGAAAAACACCGACCGCGACATCTGCGACAAATATACCGGCGTGCGACGAATAAACAGGATGCTCTGCATGGGCTTCATAAATGGGTTGTTTTACGATTTCCTTTTTAGTCCCACCGGTCAGGATACCTGTCAGCACCATCAAATCCACAAGGCCCGTAAATACGGAGTCGCACAAGGATCGATCCAGAGCGCCGGGTTTTCCAAGAGAGATCATTAGAGCAGAGGTGTCGTTTTCCAGCCAGTGCCCAAACAGGCTCAATTGAAAATTAGTAGACTCGGGGAGCTTGCGTGCGATGTCGAGCCCAAGGCTACGGGCCATTTTTTTTGTCAGGCGGTCGGGGGCCACCAATTGGCAGTGGGCCGCGTCTTCGTAATGAAGGTCGGCGGTTTTAAGAATGATACCGTGCGTGGAGTCGGCCGTGTGGGTGAGGATGGCCCGTGCAATTTGCTCGGCCACTTCGCCCTTGTCGTTTCCTGGAAAGGCCAGGTCGTAATCGAGATCGTCGAAGGGCCACAACCGGCTCCCCGATTGCGCCGCAGGAATATTGACAACGGGAAAAATCTGCACGTTGCCTTTTAATTTATAATCAGGCTCCTGCCCTTGAGTGACCCGGTCCATGAACCGGGTGAGCAGTGAATTGATGTAAACCCCGTTCATTTGGTCCCCGTGCAACCCGCTGACAATCGAGAGGACATGATCCGACGATTTGCTTCCTTCCCAGGAATTTTTAGAAAGCGTGATCGCGGGGCCGAAAGGCGCTGGAATGGATAGCAGGAGTTCTCTCACTATTGACGGGCTTCTTTTAAGGCGATCCGGGCGATGGGCGCTCCCCTGGCGGTCACCGGCTGTTGCCGAAGAGTGAACAGGAGTCCGTCGGCGGGGAAGCTCACCGTTTCCAGAACCTCACCCCGGACAGGGTCGACGATTTTTCCCAAAGAATCGCCTTTTTGAACATGAGCCCCAATGGGCGTATCGCTGATAAACAAGCCAGCGTGAGAAGCCTGGATCAGAGCGACTTGTTTGGGCTGGACCAGAAGCGGTTGTTTGATTTCGGGCAACGGGTCGTCCATCTCTAGAATGCCGGTTTTTCTTAACAGGTGGATCATGCCGTTGACGACCTGTTCGCAATATTCTTTGTGGATGCGCAGGCAGATTCCCGTTTCCACCACCAGCGCAGGGATTTTTTTGCGGTTGAGATTGTAGCCCAGCGTCGATTCAAAAACCGGCGCAAAAGGATGCACCCAGATCACATCCATATTGCAAAGTTCAGCAAGCGGCAGGAGTTTTTTCGCAAACTCTTCAATGATGCGTATTTGCGGGAGTTCCTGTAAATGCAGATTGCTCGCATGAAAATCGACCACCAGGTCCGAGGTCGCCTGCAAGTCCGCTATCAGCGATCGGGCAAATTTTGCAGGCAGGGAGTCGTCGTTTTTATCACCCATCTTGCGGTTCATGTCCATCTTGAAAAACGGCCAGAGCCTTGTGAGGGAACCCAGCGCCTCCGGGTTCACCGCAGGGTAGACGTGAATTTCACCTTTAAACGCCTGGGGCCGACTGGCTTTCAACTGGCGAAGGGTTGCAATAATCTGGTGGCAAAGGTACACCCCTTCCAGCTCGTCACCATGCAGACCGGCCACAAAAGAGATGCGCTTGACCGGCTTGCTCGTGACCGCAGTGAAAGTCTGCCTGACGATTTCAATCGCTCCGCCCAGAGGGTTTTTGCTGGACGCGATTATGTGAGTTTTCAACCCTGAGTCCCCGCCCTGCGGTGCGTGGCCTTTGTTGCCATTTCCTGTTTCATGAACAACCGTCCGGGTTTTTATTTTTTTTGATCTGGATATTCATGGCGTCGATCTTGCGCTTGAGCGTGTTGCGGTTGATCCCCAGGGCCTTGGCCGTTGGGACTTGCTTGCCGGAATAATGATCGAGAAGAATTTCGAACAATTGTTTTTCCACCGACTGGATCAAGCGGTCGTGAAGATTGTCTTCAGCCTCCCAAGGGTTGTCTTTGAGATAATCGACGATCAACCGGTTCAGGGTTTTCTCCCAATGTTCTTTCCCCTCGGTTGTTTCCGCATTCTCAGCCGTCAGGTGTCCGGGAAGATGGTCCGGCAGGATCGGGCCTGAAAGCGCCAGGACCAGCGCCCGTTTGATGACGTTTTCCAGTTCGCGGATATTGCCGCGCCAGGAATAATTACAAAGCAGACTCTCGGCTGAAGGGGACAAGTAAACCGTCCCATTGGCCAATGCGGGAGAAAATTTTCTTATAAAATGATTCGCCAGTAATGGCACATCTTTCAATCGGTCGCGTAAAGGTGGCAGGTGAATGGGGATGACGTTCAGGCGATGATAAAGGTCTTCACGGAACAGCTTTTGTTCCATTAATTTTTCCAGCTCCTGATTGGTGGCGGCCAGGATACGCACGTTCACTTTGAGGGGAGTTTTTCCGCCGACCCGGTAGAACTCATGGTCCTGAAGCACCCGCAAAATCTTTGCCTGCAAAGGTGGCTCCATGTCGCCGATTTCATCGAGGAACAACGTGCCGCCGTCTGCCAGCTCGAACTTGCCCTGCTTACGTTCCAGAGCCCCCGTGAAGGCGCCCTTTTCATGACCGAACAGTTCCGATTCCAAAAGCTCTCTGGAGATCGCGGCGCAGTTGATGGCGATGAACGGGCGATTGCTCCGCCGGGAATAAAAATGCAGGGCCTGGGCGACCATTTCTTTTCCTGTGCCGCTTTCTCCGGTGATGAGAATGGGAAGATCCGAGGAGGCGGATTTGCCGATGGTTTTGAAAACCTCCTGCATCGTTTTGCTTTTGCCTATTATGGCATCGAGCGAAAATTCCTCTTGCGGGTTTTCAGGAGGCGGTGGCGGGGGAGCTTCAAACTCCCGAGCGCCCAGCGCCTTGTCCACGAGGGCGAAAATTTCGTCGAAATCGAACGGCTTGCTGATGTAGTCGTAAGCCCCAAAGCGCATGGCCTCGATGGTGTTGTTCATCGTGTCCTGGGCGGTCATGACCACGACTTTGACATCGGGTTTTGTGTTTTTAATTTGTTCGAGCAACTCCAGCCCGGTCATGCCTTCCATGAAAATATCCGTGAACACGATCAGATAATCGTTGGCCCGGATTTTGCTCAACGCCTCCTCGCCGCTTGCCACTGTGTCCACCAGGAAATTTTTTTTCCCAAACGCCTTTTTAAATACCCAGCGGATACTTTCTTCATCGTCGACGATTAAAATTTTTTCGGTTGCGTTCATAGGCGTTTATTTTATCACCTCTGGTGGACAGGAAGAAACACCTGCACTGTGGTTCCAAGACCCTTCTCGGAAGTAATTTTTATTTTCCCGCCATGGTTTTCAACGATTTTAAGGGAAATGGGCAGTCCAAGCCCACTGCCCTTGCTCTTGGTGGTGAACAGCGGCGTGAACAGGTTTTTCATGTCGGATTCGCTGATGCCGGTTCCTGAGTCAACAACTTCCACCACAATAGTTTGTCCCGGGTTCCGGGTGGTGGCAGTTTTGATACTGTAGCCCGTGCTGACACGCGTGACCAGTTGGATTTTCCCCTTGTCGGAAGACGCATCAATGGCATTTCGGATCAGGTTGAAGAAAACCTGTTTCAGCTGGTCCTCATCCGCTTGAATGTCTGGAAGGCTGGGGTCGTAAACCAGTTGCAGGCGGATATTTTTTTTGGCCACTGTTTCCTGTTCCAGCAGGGTGATGTCCCTTAAAACCTTGTGGATATTTGTTTCCTGCAAATTCAATTCTCTGGGTCGGGTGAAATTCATCATCCGTTCGATCAGTCGGTTGATTCGGTCCACCTCCGAAATAACCACATCGAGATATTCTTGTTGCTCCGGGTTTTTCAGCTCCTGCCTGAGTAATTGCGCGGAGGCGCGAATGCCCCCCAGAGGGTTTCTGATCTCATGGGCCATCCCAAGGGCCAGGGATTCTATGTTGGATATGTTATCGTGGGCGCGGGCGAACTCTTGTAGTTC
>UOGG01000137.1_pt1 | contig 22615 bp, 18 predicted proteins | sample 1990151 | NCBI WGS metagenome assembly UOGG01 (sample SAMEA4728526, study PRJEB27164) | hydrothermal vent metagenome | biome: marine basaltic hydrothermal vent biome; feature: marine hydrothermal vent; material: mineral | place: Pacific Ocean | collected 2011-06-14/2011-07-23 | depth 1741 m | reverse complement strand
TAAAAAAATATTAAAGTATGAAACTTGAGCTTTAAGTTCGACCCTTGTTTTAGTCAATGACAGCAGTAATTAAAGTTGCAACAGCACCAATACCGGAAGCAAAGTCAAACCCACTATCGACAAAAAGGCGTGCAGGAGAACATCCCAGCGTTTGCTGAGGGGTATGATTATGATAAAGTAAAGAAAAATCAGAATTTCCCAAAGAGTGAGCCCAGTGTGAAGACGCTGAATAATTAAAAACCCCAGGAAGCAGGCCACAACCACGATGTACCCCGCCAGGTGAGTTCTCAACAGGGCCTTTGTCCGCTTGAAAAACCCCAGGTAGGCACCTAAAAAAATATTCACGATGTGGACGCATATGGCCGCCAGCACCCAGGGCATGGCTGGCGAGGAAGAGATTTTTGAAATAAGGGCAGAGTCCAGCATAGGGATTCAACTAATCTTAAGACTTAAAAAAACGGGATTGTAACATGGATCTAAATCTACAGGGCCTGAAAGTCCTCATCACCGGCGCTGGCGATGGAATAGGCCGAGCCCTGGCATTAAAATTCGCCAATATGGGCGCTCGGGTAGCGGGGTGCGCCAGAAGCCAGGACCGATTGACAAGTCTGTCCGAAGAAATAAAAGGTGAGGGGCATTTATTTTCAGTAACCGATCTCACTCGGATAGAAGAGGTCCAAACATTTCATGACGAAGTCCTTGAAACCTTCGGCGGGTTGGATGTATTGGTAAACAACGCGGGGGCGATTCTTAAACTGGCGGATTTTCACTCTGTCACCGATGCGGACTGGCAGGATTCTTTCAATATAAATTTGATGCCGGTTGTCCGGTTGTCCAGGCTTTTTATTCCGACCCTCAAAAACTCCAACACGCCAAGGATCATCAATATTTCATCCACTGCCGGGTCTCGACCAGGTGATCTGTTCCCTCACTACAGCGCGATGAAAGCCGCCCTTGCAAACCTCACCGTGTCGCTTGCGCAAACCCTGGCGGGGGATAATATTCTGGTCAACTCTGTTTCTCCAGGGCCCGTGTGGACCCGTTCGTGGCAACAGGAAGTGGACAACGCCAGCAAACATTCCGATAAAAACCCAAATGAAATCGAAGAGGAAATCAAAGCACAGGTCGCCCAGGGTGTCCCTTTGAAACGCATGGGCGTGCCGGAAGATATCACGGGGCTCGTTCTTTTCCTGGCGTCCAATCAATCAAGCTGGATCACCGGCTCCAATTTCACGGTCGATGGCGGTGTGTCGATGAACCCCCACTAGCAGGTTGCGGAAAAAGTCTCAAGCACGAGGGTTTCCACTGTTGTCATGCTGAGCTTGTGACAGTTGCGGGTAGCAAAAAAAGTTTTTCAACAACCTGCTAGACAAACAGATTTCGCATGACCGTATTGAGAAATTTCAGCACTCAGATTCGGGCGCACACGCCCCGGTAAATATCCGTTAAAATTCGCTTCATGTCATACGTAAAACCCCAATCAGGATAATCGTTCCTGAACCGGCTGACATCGCTCACCCACCAGATGTGATCGCCCACCCGGTTTTTCTCGGCATAAGCCCGTTCGAGCTTGTTTCCGGAAATTTCCTCACACAGGGTGATCGCTTCCAAGACCGAGCAATGGCTGTGGCGACCGCCGCCCATATTATAAACCTTCGCCTGTCCGGGCTTTAAATAAAAATGATAGAGCGCGTTCACCAAATCGTAACTGTGAATATTATCCCGCACCTGTTTGCCTTTGTAGCCAAATATTGTGTAGGGTTTTTTCTGAATCGTACACATCATGAGATACGATAAAAAACCGTGAAGCTCTGTGCCGGAATGCGCCGACCCGGTCAGACACCCCCCCCGAAAACAAGCCGTCTTGATTCCGAAATAGCGGCCATACTCCTGCACCAAAAGGTCTGCGGCAAGTTTTGAAGTTCCAAATAAACTGTGCGTGGTTTGGTCGATGTTCATTGCTTCGTCGATCCCCCGCTCAAAATAGGGATGCGAGGAATCCAGCTCCCAGCGCGTTTCCTTCTCGATCAAAGGCAGAGAGTTGGGCCGATCTCCATAGACCTTGTTCGTGGACAAGTGGATGAACACCGCTTCGGGACAGTGCTTTCGGGTCATCTCCAGTAATACGAGCGTGCCGTTGGCATTCACCGTAAAATCTTTCGCCGGGTCTGTCGCCGCCCAATCATGAGATGGTTGCGCCGCCGCATGGATGATGAGTTTGATGTCCCGGCCAAATTCCCCAAACACCCGGCCCATTTCCTTATCCGAGCGAATGTCCAACGAGAAATGGCGATATCCCTTGCATTCGTTTTCCAATGCCTCGCGGTTCCATTGGGTGGAAGCTCCTTCGCCAAAAAACTCTCGCCGCATGTCGTTGTCCACGCCCACAACCTGCATGCCTTTGGCGCTGAAAAAACGCACCGCTTCCGATCCTATCAGCCCTGCGGACCCTGTGATGATTACTGTATCCAAGCCATTCCTCTTGAGTTTATTTTTTCTTGTTTTTAGGGAGCGTGATTGCTTTGCCCCGCCATTTTCGCCCTATCAACCGCACGAGTACCCGCAAATAATTCGGCCCGGTTTTAAATAAATTGAAACTTGAAAACCCCATGTCCACCGACCGGTTGATCCACGAGACCGGCACTTCCTTGACATTGTATCCCAATAAAATCGGTTGCAAGCCGGTCTCCGAATTTGCGGCAAAATCATTGGATTCCAGGTGGATGCTATCCAGAACTTTCCTCTTCATGAGTTTGAGATTATTCGTCGCGTCGCGAAAATGCTTGCCCAGTAAAAGATTGGCGATGATATGAAAACCCCGGTTCGCAAGAATCTTGGTGAACGCGTAGTTCAGGAGAACACTGTCACGGGAAAACCGACTGCCGATGGCCACGTCCGCGCCTTTTTGTACCGCATCAAACAGCCCGGTGAATTCCGGCAGGATGTGCTGAAAATCGCAATCCATAGTCAAAACAAACTCGCCGGTCACGGCGTCATATCCATCCCGCAACGCGCGCCCTACCCCATTGGGCATTTCCCGGCGAATCAGTCGAACGCGGCTGTCTTTTTCTCCAAGAACGGTCGCGATTTCAGCGGTCTTGTCCCGGCTGTTGTCATCGACCAAAATAATTTCGTGAATATAGTCCCCGTAGCACGCCAGTAGATTTTCAACGAGGGAGGGAATATTGTCTTCCTCGTTCCGGCAAGGGACAACAATGGATACTTTTCCTTTGAAAATTTCATGCTTTGCCAGATTGGGCATTTTTCTTTTTGCGCCTTCCACAGGCGGTTTTTGCGCAAAAATATAGAGCGCACCCGCGAAATTCCTGACAAAAGGAAAATTTTCCAAAATTAAACTCAGGTTTTGCAAAGGCCAAAGAAAAAATTTTGGAATCGGCGGGTACACAAAATCATACGGAAGGATTTTAATTCCCGTGTAACCCACTTCCGATAGGATCGTGAACAAATCGATCCTGTTGAGAGAATCTCCCTCTTCCCGTTTTTTCAATACAAAGGAAACCACGCGGGCAAGAAAGCGGCGCATGATGTAATACGGATTCCAGGGATTGGCATCGAAAAATAGCAACCGCCCGCCCGGTTTGAGGAGTTTTTTTACCTCCAGCAATAAAGGTCCGCAATTGTCGTCCGTCAATAAATTCCATCCGACAATGTAGTCGAACTTGCGGTCTGCAAGCGCACCTGGAAACGCGTCCAACAAAACAGGCTCAATATTGTCAGGGACTCCCCCGTCTGACATTTTTTCATAATCCGAAGGATCAAATGTAGCGGCGCAGATTTTATTGGCATGCCCATTGGATTCGGAAATTTTGTCCGACCACTGCCCTTTGGAACAACCGATTTCCAGAATACTTTCATCTGGAAACAAGTGAAACAGATGGCGCGTCATTCGGGCTCGCCATTCCAGCCGCAGAGGAAGAAAATAATCCTTTTCCTGCCAATATTGCGCGCGAAAATACTCCTGCTCCTTGAGCGCTTCTCCCAACTGTCGGCCACGTCTTTCTCTGATTTCTTTTAAAAGAGCGTCCATCACTGTTTGCAAATAGTAAAAATAATTTTTAGCATCGTTCTGAAGAGGAATTTAGGATATCTCTAATAATTCAATATTTTTATGTCAGGCAACTCGCGGACACTTATCGTAAGGGCCGCTCATGGCCAAAAACAATTTTTAGAGATGCCCTTGATTTTGATCCGCAGAAATAATTCGTGGGAGTATACCATAGACCGGATACACGGCGGCCTAAGAGAGGATTGCGTTTCGGTTCACACTCGAATCAATTTATTTTTCATCAAGGTGAAGGCGTCTTTGAGGAAGGATTTCGCCATCTTCGTGCTTTTGTTACTGGACGATTCAGAAAAAAGATCGACAAATAATTGCAGGATGCGGCTGGGCTTACTCAGAAAATATACTGTATAAAACAAGGCCACGCCAAACAGCACGAGAAATGACAGCTCCCAATCGCCAAAATGCTTGTTGTAAGACGTTTTTTTAGCGCCAAAATCCTGAAAGGTGAACAGGCTCATCAGGTACTCGTCGGACAGCTCCGTGATCACCCCATCCTTTTGCAGTTGTTTGAAGGACTCGGTATTGGGTTGGGGCGAGTAGGCATTCAGGTTGACGTTGGTCAAGCCTATAAGGGCACATTTTACAATGGCGACATAAGTTTTGAAAACACTTTTGTAATCGTCTTCCGGAAACCCGATGATGAAAAAACAACCGACATTGATTCCGGCTTTCAGCGCTTCTTTGGCCGAATGAAACATGACAGGCAAATTGACTTTCTTCTTGATAGCCTTGAGAATTCTTGGGTCACCTGACTCCGGTGCAAAGGCAAATTCATGACAGCCGGCGGCTTTTAGTTTTTTTGCCACTTCAAAGTCAATGCCTTCGCTCCGTGTGCCCGATGGCAGTTGAAACGTAACGTTCATGCCACGGCGGATGATCTCATCGCAAAAATCGATGATCCACTGCTTCTTCACGATGGCGGTCAGATCCTCGAATTGGAAATCCGAGACTTCATACTTTTCGCAATACTCTTCCATTTCATCGACCACCCGTTTGTAGTTCCTCGGTTGCCACTCGGTGGTCCACATATTGGGGCTGGTGCAGAAGGTGCAGGAAAACGGGCATCCCCGTGTCGCCAGCATGGGCATGAATTTCCCCTGGGACGCGCCATGCGGCTGATTGACTTCATGGTATTTCTGGATATCAAACAAATCCCAGGCGGGTTTGGGGATGGTATCCAGTTCGCGAATTCTTTGCCGCCTCGGATTGACACAAACCGCACCCTCCTCATTGCGATAAGCCACGCCAGAAACTGTTGCCAGACTTTTACCGTTTTGAACATGGTCCAAAACCTGCACAATCGTTTCTTCGCCCTCGCCCATGACGGCGGCGTCGAGTGGGGCTTTCTCCAGGGAAAACTCCGGGAATCCGGTGACGTGCTCCCCGCCCATGACCAGAAAAACATCGGGAAACGCCTGCCGAATGTCCTTCAGCAATTCGCGGACATGCACCCAATGCGATGTGAACATACAGCCCACACCGATTGCCTGCACGTCACGGGGGATTTTTTCGACAATCTCCTCGTTGGTCAATCCGCGAATACGGATGTCTTTGAATCTAAAAAATCTTCTGGGGGCGGACCCGGGGCCATCCACCACGCACACCTCGTGCCCTGCTTCCCTGAGCGACGCGGCAATATATGCCAACCCAAGAGGCGGCATGCTGATGGTCGAAACAAAATTGGTCAGGGAGACAAATTTGGAAGGTTCGATCAAACAAACTTTCATGGAGGAAACCCGATTCTGGTAAAAACTGTTGCTTTTCGTACTCTATTAAAACAATAAATCGTAACATATATCGAGTCCCTCTCCCTAAAGAATTCCCTTTAGCGCGAGCCATTTCCCTCAAAACTCAGGGCAATAAAATTTTTATTTTGTTTCCCCCTATTGCACAACCTCTTAAAATACCGCAGGTAATTTCGCACCTGAAATCCCTGATTGCCATATTCAGATAATTGCCTTATCCTCATACCTCACAAAACACTCAAACATCTAACAAAGCGGACTATGCCAAACACTATCAATCCAAATATCTTTCGTGAATACGACATTCGCGGCATTGTCGAACAGGATTTGACAGCCACCACCGTTGAGTTAATCGGCAAAGCCATCGGCACCTATATCAAACGCAACGGGGGGCAAACCCTCACCGTTGGCCGGGACATGCGCCAAAGCTCGGTCGAGTTTCGCGACGCTTTGGTGAAGGGACTGCTTGCAACCGGATGCGATGTCACCGACATCGGCATGGTGCCGACACCGGTTTCCTATTTTTCCCTCTTCCACCTGAAGCCCGATGGCGGTGTGATGATCACCGGCAGTCACAATCCCTCCAACTTCAACGGCTTTAAAATCAGCCAGGGGCAACACAGTTTGTATGGAGAAAAAATTCAGCATCTAAAAGGGCTCATCCTGAAGGCGGATTTTGAAACCGGGCAAGGCAAGCTCGATCAAAAAGATGTCCTCGAAGCCTATATGAAAAAGATCTGCGAGATCATTCAAATTTCCCGTCCGGTCAAGATGGTGACCGACGGCGGCAATGGTTGTTTCGGCATCGGTGGCCCCGAGCTTCTAAGACGACTGGGGCAGGACCCGGTTGAACTTTATTGCGAGCCTGATGGGAGCTTTCCCAACCACCACCCGGACCCGACCGTGGCCGAAAATCTGATCGACCTGATCGCCAAAGTAAAATCGGAAAATGCTGAGGTGGGCATCGGGTTTGACGGCGATGCCGACCGGATCGGTCTGGTCGATGACAAGGGAAATATTATCTGGGGCGACCAACTGCTGATCATTCTGGCGCGGGATCTTTTAAAAAAGCATCCCGGTTCCACTATCGTCGGTGAAGTGAAATGCTCGCAAAATTTATTCGACGATATCCAGAAACACGGCGGCACTCCGGTGATGGCGCCTGCCGGCCATTCCCTCATCAAAAAGAAAATGCGGGAAACGGGCGCACTGCTGGCGGGTGAAATGAGCGGGCACGTTTGCTTCTCAGACAATTATTATGGCTACGACGATGCGATTTTCGCGGCCTGCCGGATTCTGGAAATCATCGCTTCGTCAGATATAAAATTATCCGAAATGCTGGCGGACGTTCCCAAAACCGCGTACACCCCGGAGATCCGCGTCGATTGTCCTGACGATAAAAAGTTTCAAATCGTAGCAGAACTCACCGAATACTTTCGCAATAAATTCGATGTCGTGGACATCGACGGCGTCCGTGTCAACATGGAGGACGGCTGGGCCTTGATGCGCGCATCCAACACGCAACCGGTGCTGGTCCTGAGGTTTGAAGCTAAAACCGAGGCAAGACTCAAGGAAATCATGCAGATAGTTCAGGACCAGTTGAAAAAATACGAACCTGTAGTTCAGTTCGATCTGAAAGCATGATCAAAAAATATCTGCACACCCGGTTCAGGGTTTCGGACATGGATCAATCCCTGCGTTTTTATACGAAAATCCTCGGGCTGAAATTGACCGACCGGAAAGTTTCGCCGCGTGGATCGGAACTGGCTTTTTTACAAGCGCCCGGCGCCGACAGCGAAATCGAACTTTGCGCTTTTCCCTCAAGCGGTTCGGTCGAAGTCCCGGAAGATCTGGTGCATCTGGCGTTTCAGGTGGAAAGTCTCGAAACGTGCATCAACCGACTCAAGAAAGCGAGCATCCCCATCACCGAAGGCCCGATAAAAACTTCCAACGGCACCACCTTCATTTTCACAGAAGATCCGGACAAATACGAAATCGAATTGATGGAGTGCCCGAAAGAAAAATAGGGCCGAAAAAATCCTTCCAGATGGAACCACGAATGAACGACCTTGTCCGCAAGCGGACGGGGTATCCTGCAAGGGGTTTTATTTAAAAGCCGTGACAAGCCACGGGGTATCAAACCCACTGGTGGGAATGAAATATTTTTTCTGTAGTGGTGGTCCCGCGTAAGAAGCTAAGAAATTTTGAATAAACGGGGCGTGGTCAAGCGAGTTGTGGCTAAGAAGCTTGTATCCTCCCGGCCAGGGCGGCCAGGGAGTTTAAGAAAATGCTTTAAAAGCTGAGGCCGTTTTTCCTGAGCCAGTCTTCGGTGTCGAATTTCTTTTTGGAAAACTCCTGAAATTCGATCTCTTTTTTGGACAGCCGATTGCCATCGATGTATTGCGGCAAGTCGCGAGATTTTTTTCTAGCACTCTTTTTTGGAGGAGGGTTGTCCAGAAATTCTTCCTCAACTTCCATTTCCAGGGACTCGGTCAAAACCTGCATTTTCAAAACAAGCACCATGAAACTCTGGGGGCAGATTTTTTCTTTCTTCTGAATTTCAGCAACGATTTTTTTTACATTCTCAGAAGTCATCACCGCATCGGTAATCGCTTTAGACAACCGCTCAAACTCGCGCTCTGACCCGCCGGAACCATGTTCTTCGTCCACGAAACCCCCTTTGTTTATGTTTCCATCGCTGTTTGCAACTCAATTTTAAGGTAAACTTGCAAGGGGTCATTGTCAAGCCAATTTCCCTTCGTATCCACGCGGTTGCACGGCAGAATTCCGGCCTCCAATAGGGGTTGGTTTTTTAAGGAATTTTAAGTTTCGATACGAAAGAGAAAAACCCTAGGGAGGCCGAGAGCCTCCGGAGAACAAGCAATACGCAGGAAATTTTTATCAGTATTTTGGAACCGAAGAGTCGACCTTGTCCGACCATTCCAAAATTCCACCGCGCATACTGCGGACGTTGGAAAACCCCATATCAATCAAAGCGTTCACCGCTTTCATGCTACGGACTCCCGCTTTGCAGTGCAAAACAATTTCATCGCCTGATTTCAGACCATTGAGTTTCAGGGGGTCTTTCGCTTCGATTTCACCAAGCGGAATCAACGTCGCGGAATCGATTTTACAAATTTGGTATTCCGAAGGTTCACGCACGTCGATCAATTTGAAGTCCCGCCCGGCATCGAGCATTTTCTTGACCTCAAGCGCATCGATCTCCAACGCTTCGTCAACCTCGGACTCCGCCTCAGGAACAATGCCGCAAAACAGTTCGTAATCGATCAACTCCTTGATCGTTGGGTTGTCTCCGCAGATGGGGCAGTTTTTGTCCTTGCGCAATTTCAATTCTTTGAATTTCATCGTCAGGGCATCGAACAGAAGCAGACGCCCAATCAAAGTGTCGCCTTTGCCCAGGATCAATTTGATCGCTTCGTTGGCCTGGAACAAGCCCACAATGCCAGGTAAAACCCCCAATACTCCGCCTTCCGCGCAACTGGGAACCAGACCGGGCGGGGGAGGCTCAGGGTACAGACAACGGTAGCAGGGGCCTTCTTTTGCATGAAACACAGACGCCTGACCTTCAAAACGTAAAATACTGCCATAAACATAAGGTTTGCCCAAAAGGACAGCGGCATCATTAGCCAGATAACGGGTGGGGAAGTTATCGGTCCCATCGATGATGATGTCGTAGTCTTTGAAAATTTCCAAAGCGTTTTCAGAAGTCAACCGGGTGTTGTAAGTGACCACGTCGATGCTGGAGTTTAAATCGGCCAGGCGCGCTTTCGCTGAATCCACTTTCAATTTGCCTAAAGTCGATTCCCCGTGGATGACCTGGCGTTGCAGGTTGCTGAAATCCACCACATCGAAGTCCACCATCCCAAGTGTGCCCACGCCTGCCGCGGCCAGATACAACCCAAGCGGCGCTCCGAGGCCGCCGGTGCCAATGCACAAAACTTTGGCGTTGCAAATCTTTTCCTGTCCTTCGACGCCGACTTCCGGCAATAATAAATGCCGACTGTACCGGTTGATCTGATCCTGAGTCAAAGCCATAACATGCCCTTTTCCAATTCAATTCCACAAGTGGGTTTTATTCGTAGATACAATTAAGATAATATTTTAGCAAAAAGGGTTCAAGGCTGACAAATATTATCCGCCCGCCATCACCCTTTGGCCGTCGCTTCATTAAAGGCCTTTTCGAGGCCGGCAACAGCGCCCTCAATCACCCTGTCGGGGAAGCAATAGGACAAACGAAAATATCCCGCCAGGCCAAACCCCCTTCCGGGAACCACCAGCACGCGTTTGGACGCTAAAATACGTGCGAATTCCACTTCATCCTCAAGAGGAGATTGCGGAAAAAAATAAAACGCGCCTTGGGGTTTCACCACGGAATAGCCGATGCGGGTGAGTTCGCCATAAAGATAATCGCGCTTCCGTTGATATTCTTTTACCTCCACCGTCGCACCCTGCACGTTTTTTATCGCCCGCTGGATCAAAGAAGACGCGTTGACAAACCCTAAAACCCGGTTGCAAAAGATCAAGCCCGCTATCAGTTCTTGCGCGTTTTCCGCCTGGGGATGAACGGCGACCATGCCGATGCGCTCGCCCGGAACCGCAAGGTCCTTGGAGTGGGAAGTGATGTAGATGCTGTTGTCATAAAACTCGCAGATGTTCGGTGTTTCCACTCCATCGAAGGCAATTTTTTTATACGGGTCATCGGATATCAGATACACCGCGCGGGCCATCGCTTTTGATTTCTTTTGCAACAAAGTTGACAGTTCGGTAAGAGATTCACGGGAATACACCACGCCCGTCGGGTTATTGGGCGAATTGATGATGACCGCTCGCGTGCGCTCGGAAAAAGCGTTTTCCAAAGCTGTGAAATCAAGCGTAAAATCCGGCCGGGTAGAAACTGGCACAGCCTTGCCGCCATGGTTGTCGGCATAAAAAAGATACTCGACAAAATAAGGCGAAAAAATAAGGACTTCGTCGCCGGGGTCGAGCAGGGTCTTGAGCGTAATATTCAACCCTCCGGCCGCACCTGAAACCATCACGATATTATCTGCGTTGAGATCGGTCTTGCATTCAGGAGAGAGCGAGCGTGCGATGGCTGTGCGAACATCCGGCAGACCGGCATTGGGCATGTAGCGATGCAAACCCGGCGCTGTGTCCTTTGCCGAAGCAATGAGCGCGTCTGTCAGTTCCCTGGGAGGCTCAACCACCGGGTTGCCAAGCGACAGGTCGAAGACGTTCTCTTCGCCAAACTCCTGCTTCAACCGGATACCTTCCTCGAACATCTTCCTTATCCAGGAAGACTTCTCCATGACAGCGCTGATTTTTTTGGAAATAGCCACGACTCACCTTTGTGCTGGTTTGGGGAAGTCAATGAATAGCACAAAGCGGTCTAAGGTTCAACCAGCGCAGTGACGGAGCAGATATTGGCGGGCAAAAATGAAGTTAATAAGGAGCGCCGGATTTTTTATCGGAATTTCTTATGTTATTCTCCTTTCCCGATTCCAACTTTCAGGTTTTATTGTTCCATGATGGACACCGATTCACCGGTCATAAAATTCAACAACGTCAGTAAATTTTATCTGACCGGCGGGACAAGGGTCACGGCTCTCGCTAACGTCAACATGCAGTTGCACGCGGGGGATTTCGTCACCATCATGGGGCCAAGCGGCGGCGGCAAAACCACTCTGCTCAATTGCATCGGCGGGTTGGACGCACCGGACGAAGGCGACATTTTTCTAAACTCCCGGCTGATTTCCAAAATGAATGACCGGGAACTGACCGAACTTCGCAGAAAAGAAATCGGATTCGTATTTCAATTTTTCAACCTCATGCCCACTTTGACACTTTGGGAAAATGTGGAGTTGCCCCTGCTCCTCAGCCATTCCTCCAAAACAGATGACAAGCGCATTCACACCCTGCTGGATTATGTCGGGCTCACCGACCGGGCGCGTTCTTTCCCGGCGGAATTATCCGGCGGCGAGATGCAGAGAGTGGCCATCGCCCGGGCTCTGGTGCATCAACCGGCGCTCATCCTGGCGGACGAACCCACGGGAAATCTGGATTCGGAAAACGGCACCAAAATTCTGGAACTGATGAAAAAAGTCTCCACCGAATTTCAAACCACACTCGTCGTGGTCACCCACAATCCACAAATCGCGGGCTACGGAAATGTTCACTTTGAAATTCGGGACGGGAAGTTGACCCGAAAAGGATGAGCTTTCTTTTATACTTCAAAGATTTATTCACGGCGCTCATTCTGCGTCCGCTTCTGCGCGATCCCTTTCGCGGCGTCATCACAATTTTGGGAGTCGCAATCGGAGTCGCGGTGTTTTTGAGCATCCGCCTCACCAACGCGCAAACCATGATTTCATTTCAAGAAAGCGTCGATCTGGTGCTCGGAAAATCCGACGCGGTGATTCACGCCGATGGGTTGAGTTTTGACGAATCTCATTTAAAAAAACTCCATGCGCTCAGGCAATGGGTCAAAGTCTATCCGGTGATCGAGGGCTACGGCATCGAAACCAGCACCGGGGAAGTGGTCGAAATTCTGGGGACGGATTTATTGCAGGACAGCGGCATCCGTGATTTTTCATTGCAAACGGTTGATCCGAACTTGAAGGGTCTGCTCCCCATCGTCATGGACCCAAAGGGCATCCTCCTGCCGGAAAAATTTATTCCGGGAACACATTTTGAAGCGGGAGACCGCATCGATTTTTTGATCAACGGACAGGAAAGAAAACTGAACGTCACCGCCGTTCTGGAAAACAAAGGCATCGCCAAAGCGCTGAACGGAAATTTTGCCATGATGGACATCGCCGCCGCGCAACTGGCTTTGGGTAAACTGGGCAAGCTCGACCGTATCGATGTGGAGTTTTTAGGAGAAAAAAATTTCGACTTGATGCAACAAAAAATATCCGCAGTGCTTCCCGATTTTCTTAGAATCGACCGCCCGCAAAGAAAAAGCCAGCAAGTCGAAAAAATGTTGCGCGCCTTCCAATACAACCTGACCGCACTCAGCTTCGTCGCCTTACTGGTCGGGCTTTATCTGATCTACAACATGATCGCCCTGTCGGTGGTGCGCAGACGCATGGAAATCGGCACACTGAGAGCTTTGGGGGCGACACCTACACTGGTCGCCGTCATCTTTTTTCTGGAAGCCGGGATCATCGGGGCAATCGGTTCGTTTCTTGGCATCGGGTTGGGCTACTTCTTCGCGCAATTTTCACTGGACGCGATTTCTCTGACCATCAACAGCCTGTACGTGCCAAGCTACGTAACGGAAGTGGATTTTCAGTGGCAGAATATGTGGCCGTATCTTCTCCTGGGCATCGGATTGTCTTTTGTGTCGGCGTTGATTCCCGCTTATGATGCGGCCAAGACATCGCCCACCCTGGTCATGCGGCGCGGCAGTCACGATCTCAAATTGTTTCTGGGCAACCGCAGGCTCAACCAGTCGGCTGTGGTGACACTGCTTCTGGCCGCCCTTTGCACACAGCTACCCGCCATTGACGGCTTCCCCTATTTCGGTTTTTTGTCGGTGTTCCTGCTCATTCTGGGGCTGTCTCTGCTCTCGCCGTCCGCGCTTCTTTTGGCCCGAAAACTTCTGAGCGGCGTTTGCAAAAACTGGTTCGGTGGAGAAGGATTACTTGCCAGCATGAACTTGTCGCAAAACGTCGGGCGCAACGCGCTCGCGGTTTCTTCTCTCGCCATCGCGTTCATGATGGTCATCAGCATGTCGATCATGGTCCACAGTTTTCGCCAGACCGTGATCGTCTGGATCGGACAGACCCTGCGCGCCGACATTTTCATCCGCATCGCCGGAGGCCGCGACATCGATTACCAGTACACTTTGCCGTCCGAGCTGGTGGCGCCTTTAAAAAATATTCCGGGAATAGCCGCGATCGATCAGTTCCGCGCCGTCGATATTTCTTACAACGACAAGCCCGTCGTATTGGCGACGGGGGATTTTTCCGTACTCGCCCAATATGGCAATTTGGTCATCAAGACCGGCCCAAAAGCGCAGGAACTGGACCGGTGGATGGTCGGGCACAACCGGGCCATCGTCTCGGAAGCGTTTTCCCTCAAGCATAATGTGGGTACGGGGAGCCGACTGAACCTGATCACTCCCGGAGGCAGGCTGGAGCTTGAAATTGCGGCGGTGTATCACGATTACTCGCGCGAACGCGGTTACATCATTCTCGATCGCACCACGTTTTTAAAATATTATCAGGATTCGGGCATCAACAGTTTCATCATTTACCTCACCGACAAAAGCCGGTTGGACGAAGTGCGACAAAAAGTTCTGGACACCATTGGCAAGGAGTATCAACTCATTGTCCGGTCAAACCGGGAGCTGAAAAAAGACGTGCTCGAAGTGTTTGACAAGACTTTCGCCATCACCTACGCATTGGAAATCATCGCCATAGGAGTCGCCGTTTTGGGCTTGTTCAACACACTGATATCGCTCATTCTGGAGCGCAAACGCGAGGTCGGAATCTTAAGATTCCTCGGTGCCTTCCGGGAACAAATCAAGCGCGTGGTGTTGATCGAGGCGGGAATACTGGGTTTGATAGGGTCGGTGATGGGGTTGATCGCGGGCATCGCCGTGTCCATCATCCTTATTTTTGTCATCAACAAGCAGTCCTTCGGCTGGACCATCCAGATGCATTTTCCTTATTGGTTTCTTTTTCTCACGACCTCGATGTTCTGGATCGTTTCCACCTGTGCCGGCCTTTACCCCGCCCGTCTCGCCTCCAGACTCAACCCGAAAGAAGCGGTCAGGGTGGAGTGAAAACCCAATAGCATCAGTGGTAGGATGCGTGCAGGTCTTTGAATGATTTCAAAAACAGGAGACTGAGTAACACGAGTGACGCGTAGCCTGCGAGGATGTAAAAAAAACTCTGCTCGTTCACGAAACTGAAAATCGTTAAAAAGAAGACCGCGCCGACGTTGCCGTAAGCCCCGACCATGCCCGCCATTTTTCCCGTGAGGTCTTTGCGGATGAGCGGCACCATCGCATAGCACGCGCCACTGCCTGCTTGCAGAAACATGGAACATAACAAAGCAAGGCCGATCACCACTCCCAGCGGCCAGCCCGAAATAGCCTTGCTTATCAGAAAGTAGCTGACCATCGTCCCCAATACCAGAATAAACAAGGTCCGCCGCCGACCTATAATGTCGGATAGCCATCCACCAGCGGGCCGGGCGACCAGATTCAGGATGGCGAAACTGGAGCCTAAGGCCCCCGCGCTTGCGACGTTAAGTTGAAAGTGGGTTTCCAGAAACCGGGGAAACATGGATATGACCGCCAGATTCGACCCGAAGGTGAGCGCGTACACCAGGCTCAATATCAGCACTTGACGAAATTCGTACTGCTCTTCTTTGGGGATGCGGCCTGCTGAGATTCTGGCAGAATTATTCTGGATGCAAGCCCAGGCGCTGACCGCAAACAAAACGACAATGCCGCTATAAAAAAACCAGGCAATGCCAGGCGACAGAATCGGCAAAGGGGGGTGGGTCAATTTCCAGATGAAAACCAGCAGGGCTCCGTAAATGGGCAGGAGCAGTCCGACTTGCAGGGCCATGTCCCGCCGTGAGGTCACTGCAATGGAATGACTCAGGCTGACTTTGAATTTACGCCCTTGTTCGGGGAGTTCTTCGGCGTATTTCCAGTAGACTCCGGCCCAGAGCAGGCAGAGCAAGCCGGGAAATGCCGTGGCCACGCGCCATCCGGTTTCTTCGGAAAACAACAGGCCAATGACGGGAAGTGAAAACGCGGCGGCGGCGGCACCAAAATTCCCCCAGCCTGCGTAGATTCCCTGGGCGATGCCCATTTTCCCCGGCGGAAACCACTCGGCGACCATCTTGATGCCCACCACGAACCCGGCACCGACAATGCCCATCAACAACCGGGCGATTAAAAAGCTGGTGAAATCTGTGGCTAAGGCAAAATAAAAACACACGCCGCTTGCAAACAGGAGCAGGCAGGAAAAAACGTTTTTAGGTCCGTAACCATCGACCAATACGCCTATAAGGATTCTCGCGGGGATGGTCAGGGCCACATTGGCGATCATCAGGGTGTGGATTTGGTCGGACGACAGGCCGGCGAATTTCATCATCGCCGAATGAAACGGAGCCATGTTGAACCAGGCCACGAAGGTCAAAAAAAAAGCGACCCACGTTAAGTGCAGGGCGCTTTTCTGCTTACCGGTGAATCCAAACATGGAGAGGAATGAATTTATTCGGGATCGGACTGATTGTTCATCATCACATGGGTTTTGACCACTTTATTTTCATCGAAGATAACCACCATATCTTTTGAAGTGTCTTCCCCCAGAATTTTGAACGCTTTGTATTTATTGTGCTCGTAAACCCAGATCTCGTTTCCGTTTTGAAATCCTTTTTTGAAAGGAAGCCCGAACATGGATTCCACTTCTTCCTGTGTGGTGTTGCCATTATTGATGTTTTCAAAAAGGGCCGTGTCAAATTCTTTGCCGGTGGTTCCGCAACCGATAGCTGTCAGGCCAGCCACCAGAATTCCAGATATTATAAAGAGTTTTATTTTCATGAACGCCTCCGTTTGCGGAATCAAAAAAATATTAAGGTGACCCTGCCCTGAATTTAGAGCATGAGATGCTGACAATCGCTAAAATCTTATCATGGCTGATGATAAAAAAAAATGCTTTATCTGAATTTTGAATTTTTCCAACGGGAGGTGCAACGGAAAAGGAATCTGCTGTCGATTCAAGTGGTGGTGATTTTGTATTTTTCCTGATGCAGTTTTTGATCGATCTGAAAACTGATCTCTATTTTATATTTTTCCTGTGTTTCTTCAATGAAGGAGCCTTCTTCCTCAAACATCAGATCATAGAGGGCCGGGTGGACTTCAACGTTGATGGTTTTCCGGTCACTGTTCTGGCTGAGCAATTTTTGGATTTCTCTGACAATTTCATAGCAGACGGTGGTTGTGGATTTGATGAACCCTTTGCCTCCGCAATAAAAACACGGATCGCACAGAGTCTGCGTGAGGCTTTCGCGCACGCGCTTGCGCGTCATTTCGGCGAGGCCCAACTCGGATATTTTTAGAATCCGGGTTCGGGATCGGTCGCTCTTTAAGGCCTGGTGCAAAGCGTTCCAGACGATTTCCTTGCTCTCCTCCCGGACCATGTCGATGAAATCCACAATGATGATGCCGCCAATATTGCGCAGGCGCAATTGGTAGACAACCTCCCGGACGGCTTCAAGATTGGTTTTCAATATGGTTTCTTCGGGGTCGGAATGCCCCACAAATTTCCCCGTATTGACGTCTATCGCAACCAGCGCTTCGGTCTGGTCGATGGAGATGAACCCGCCCGACTTCAGCCATACTTTACGGTCCAGGGAACGATTGATTTCCATCTCCAGCCCGTTGTGTTCAAAGATGGGCATGGGGCTTTCATGAAGCGAAATTTTTTCTACCAGATGCGGGAGGTACTCGGAGCAAAAATCAATGCACTTTTGATAATCTTCGTTGGAGTCGATCACCAACCGGGCTCCTTCCTGAGCAAATAAATCGCGTATGGAACGAAATATCAGGTTGAAGTCCTCATGTAATAAACGGGGGCCACCACTGCCGTCCGAATTTTTTTCCAGATTTTCCCAAAGCCGATGCAAAAATTCCAGGTCTGGCAGGAAGTCTTCCTTCTGACAGCCCTGCCCTGCGGTGCGCACGATGTAGCCTTCTCCAGGGTTGCCAATTTCCCCCATCAGGCTCCTCAGGCGTTCCTTTTCGTCTTCGTCTTCTATCCTCCGAGAAACATTGATGTGATTCACCGTGGGCATATAAACCACATAGCGGCCCGGGAGACTGATGTAGGTGGTGATGCGCGCGCCTTTGGTGCCCAGCGGGTTTTTGGCCACTTGTATGATGATCTCCTGCCCTTCGGTCAGTAAATCTTCAATGGGTATTCCGTGGCTGAGGTTCCGTTGTGGCTTGTCTTCGCCTGCTTTTTCCGTGACCGGAGTCAAAGGAATTCCGTTGCTCTCAGGTTCGTCGAGGTCGAGCATATCGAGGACGTCGATATCCCCCACATATAAAAACCCGGCCTTTTCTAATCCGAAATCGACAAAGGCCACCTGCATTCCGGGAAGAATTTTGGTGACCAGTCCCTGATAAATATTGCCGACGATTCCCCGGTTGGATTTATGCTCGATGAACAACTCAACCAACTGGTTGTTTTCCATCAGGGCGACCCGGATCTCCCGAGGATTGGAATTTATTATGATTTCGGAGTGCATGAACCCGGTATTCCTCAAGAAAATTAATTGCCGTTTCAGAAGAAATGGACCCACCCCTCACTTGGCCTGGAGAAACAGGTGTCCTTTATTCTTTAAGAAACTGAAATGGAGAATGGGAATATTGTGATCTAAGGGTAAATAATTATAGCATGAAACCTCGCTCTCGGGAGATGATTGCGCCGGTTTTTTAGTACCTGTGCAAAAGCCTTGAACTTGCCGGATTTCGGTCGCGGGTCAATGCACCATCCGCCGCATTTCGATATTCAGCAACAATCCAAGAGCAAAAAAGTTGGTGATCAGTGCCGACCCTCCGTAACTGAGGAGAGGCAGAGGAAGCCCGGTAATGGGAAACAGGCCGATGGTCATTCCTATGTTGAAGACGATATAGAAAGTGATGGAACTGACGAGACCCAGCGCCATGAACAGGCCAAACCGGTCCGCCGCCCGAAACGCGATGCTCAGCCCCTTGAGAATGATATAAAGAAACATGCCGAGAAGAATAATCACGCCGATGAACCCGGTCTCTTCCGCGTAGACGGAAAAAATAAAATCGGTGTGTTTTTCAGGGAGAAAATTGAGCCGGCTTTGGGTTCCCGCAAAAAACCCCTTGCCCCAGAACCCGCCTGATCCGATCGCAATTTTCGATTGGATGGAATGATACCCCGCGCCCAGGGGGTCCGATTCCGGATTGAATAAAGTCATCACTCGGGATTTTTGATAGTCCTTTAAAATAAACCAGAGAAAAGGCACTAAAAGGACCCCTAGCCCGCCAAGTTTCAGCAAGGTAAAAATATTAAATTCAATCGCGGCGATAAAAACCAGGAAAATCAGAAATATAATGATGGCCGTTCCCAGATCCGGCTGACAGGCGATGAGCCCCCCGATAATCATTGTAAAAATGGCGGGGACCACAAGGTCTTTGAATTGGAATTGACCTTGATGCTTTCCGGTCTCGAAATATTTTGCGAGGATGATGATCAGAGCGATTTTCCCGAACTCGGATATCTGGATACTCAACGAGCCTATGTGAATCCAGCGTTTGGCGCCGGAGGCCACCGTCCCGTAAAGCAAAACATAAATCAGCGCTATGACTGTGAGGCCATAAATCAGGTAAGCGTAGCGGCTGAGAATCCGGTAATCCACCGCAATGGCAATGAACATCGCGACCAGACCGTAAGCGATCCAGTAAATTTGTTTTATGTAAAGGTTCCTGAAAAACGCTTCCGGGCGACCATGATTAGCGCTGAATATAATGACCACACCAAGAATCGCCACCGCCAGAATGACGATCAGCAACCCCCAACTGAAATTTGAAACCATCCTTCGATCTATCATAATCAGGCCTATAATATCATCATGAGGATAAAAAGGGTGGCAATTGTAGCGCCCGGTTTGTCTTATACAAAAAAATTATATTTCCTGCCCATTTATCCGTTGACAAACCCACTCAATAAAATACTCGAAATAAAAACAATAGGTTATGATATCTGCTCATTTGTTGACCGATTTCGTCAACTCGTTCAAAACATTCCACTTATAGCAATAATTTCGGGTTTTCCAACAAGTTTTACCCATCGCCTGTGGATTAAAAAATTTTAATTTATCGGAACTCTGATATCGGCGTGCGTACCGGGTTTCCGGCAGATAGCCTCCCGCCCCCCTTTACTGACTTGAGTTAGCCCGGTCAACGTCTGGAAAACCAAGGTGTTTAAAGGTTTTATACCTGTAAACTGAAAGAAGCCCCGCTTCCCCCATGTGATATAAGTCACACTCTGTCTGCTGATTTTCAATCAGCCGCAAGTCCTTTGTAGATAAGGGGAATAGGGAATCGACAACGAACTCTGAAGCCAATAGACCCATTCGGCCTGTTAAACAAGGGCATGCGGACTGCCTGAATTTTGGGCGTTCGGAAGCACGCATGATACCGGTTTGCAAGCCCTCTGGCACTCCGCCGCTCAAACTGTGGAAAACTAAATTGTGTCAAGATTTTTCCTGAGAAAAAATAAAAACAAAACATTCTACCTTGTAACTACTTGATTAATAATGAAAAAAATCAAACCCGCGATTCTCTATTCCACTGGCCTTCGACAATGAGGTTTCCAGACTGCTTCTGGTTTTCCAGTTTTTTCACAGGTTATTCACATATTGAATAAAACGGGGACTGAGGGCAGGAAGGCTTCAAATCAACGGGTGTTCGCCCAGATGATATTTTATTAGCCCAAACAGAGTCATGGTTTTTTTGTAGGCAAAGGATGGCTTTTCAGGTAATGACCCAGATCCGCAGGCAAAGGCGAAACAAATGTTTTCATCTCTCCAGAAACGGGGTGGCGGATTTCCAGTTGATGGGCATGCAGAGCCTGACGCGGCATTTTCATATATTTTGCGTCCAGTTTTCCGCCATAAGTCAGGTCGCTCAGGATAGGATGTCCCATCCAGGCGACATGAACCCGAATTTGATGGGTTCTCCCGGTTTTTGGAAACAGCCGCAAATACGAAAAATGTGCGTAGCGGTCGATCACCTCGAAACCCGTCACCGCCGACCGGCCCCCTTCCTGCCGAACGGCCATTTTTTTGCGGTGGACCTTATGCCTGCCAAGAGGCAGGTCGATCACTCCCCTGTCCTTGACGACATTGCCACGCACCAGAGCCAGGTACACTTTCCTGATCTCCCGCTCTTTGAACTGACGGGCCAGAGACTGATGCGCCACTTCCGATTTTGCCACCAGCACCAGCCCGGACGTGTCCTTGTCCAGACGATGAACGATGCCCGGTCTCTCCACCCCGCCGATGCCCGATAAATCCTGACAATGATGCAATAACGCATGCACCAGAGTCCCCGTGGCATGACCGGGAGCGGGATGCACGACCATGCCGGGGGGTTTGTCCACCACCACCAGGCACTCGTCTTCAAACACGATATTGAGCGGGATCGGTTCCGGAGAAAGGTCCATCGGGGTCGGGTCCGGCACCCTGAGGTGGATGACATCCCCCGGTTTGACTTTGTATTTGGCCGGGACCGGAAGGCCGTTGACCGACACATGGCCCTGCTCGATCAAACGCTGAACCTGAGAACGGCTGATCTCACTCTGTACCTGAGTGAGAAACAAATCGAGGCGCGTTCTCGTCCCGGTGGGATCTACTTTGTAGGTGACTTCTCGCATTTTAGTTTTACACCCGGTTGGGAGAATGAACGACCCTGCCGCAAGCGCCAGCGGGATGCTGGCTCCTTCGCGGAGAGACCTTTTTGCATAACCCGTCGTTGCGAGCATAGCGAAGCAATCCAGAGACTCCAGAAACCTCTGGATCGCCACGCCGCTTTGCGGCTCGCGACGACGAAATGGAAGGTTCTGGGTAATTCCTAATGAAGATTCTCAACTTATCCTCCCGCGTAGCGGGTCACTTCTCCATCAAACGCGGCATCAGTTCCACCAGATTGCAGGGCGGGTTGTTGCTGTTGAGTTGATGCACCAGAATCCCATCCCAAGCGTCCTTGCAAGCACCGGTGGACCCTGGAAGCGCGAACAGAAACGTCCCGTTGGCCACGCCGCCGGTCGCCCGGGACTGCATGGTAGACGTCTTGATATTTTCATAGCTGAGCATACGGAACAATTCGCCGAACCCCGGAATCGGTTTGTCGTACAGCGGCTCAAATGCCTCCGGCGTGACATCACGCCCGGTAACACCCGTGCCGCCGGTTGCAATCACCACATCCACATCCGCGCTTGCGATCCACTCTTTCAAGGCCGCCTGAATGAGGGGTATCTCATCCTTGATAATGCGTTTTTCGACCACATGATGGCCCGCCTTTTTGATCCGGTCCACCAGCGTCTGGCCGGACCTGTCATCGGCCTCGGTGCGTGAGTCCGAAACCGTCAGCACGGCGATGTTCACAACTTTAGATTTTACCTTATCATCCATCCGTCAACCTCCTTCTTTATTTGAACTATTAGAAATTACTTTAAGTAACTCTTTAAAAATTTATATTTTTTGGCCCTGGCAATCGCCCCCGGAAATATGGGTTGGCTCATAGTCTGGATTGAATTTTTCGCGATGCCCTTAAGTAATGAGTGAACATTAAAAGTCCATTGGCAAACAACGGCCTCCTTTGCTATGGTTGCCGGGAAGTATAACGATAAACCGCATGGGGTTCAACAATGCCAACAGCCATCATCACCGGAGGCGGTGTTCGTCTGGGACGCGCCATGGCCTTGCATCTGGCGAAAAAAGGTTACGCGATCGCTCTCCATCACAACGCGTCCTCGAAAAACGCCGGGGACACCCTCGCAGAAATCCGCGCCCTCGGCGTGCGTTCAGAATCCTTTCCCTGCGACTTCACCGATCTTTCAGCCGCAGAAAAGCTGATAAAGACCATCGCCGCCCAATTCCCCGACATCGAAATTCTAATCAACTGCGCCGCCAATTTCATTCAGGAAGACATCGAACACACCTCCACCCAATCGCTTGAAGCGACCTTTCACATCAATCTGCTGAC
>UOGG01000080.1_pt1 | contig 23704 bp, 33 predicted proteins | sample 1990151 | NCBI WGS metagenome assembly UOGG01 (sample SAMEA4728526, study PRJEB27164) | hydrothermal vent metagenome | biome: marine basaltic hydrothermal vent biome; feature: marine hydrothermal vent; material: mineral | place: Pacific Ocean | collected 2011-06-14/2011-07-23 | depth 1741 m | reverse complement strand
ATCAGATCAATATCATTGACACGCCCGGTCATGTGGATTTCACCGCCGAGGTGGAGCGTTCTCTCAGAGTGCTGGACGGCGCAATCGGGGTGTTCTGTGCTGTTGGCGGTGTGGAGCCGCAGTCTGAAACCGTGTGGCGTCAGGCGTCGAAGTATGAAGTTCCGCGTATGGGCTTCATCAATAAAATGGACCGTGCCGGAGCAGACTTCATCGGTTGTATGGCTCAGATAGGGGATCGTCTGAAGGGTAATCCTGTTGCTTTGCAGTTGCCTATCGGCAGTGAGGCGGATTTCGTTGGTCTGATCGACCTGGTGGGTATGAAGGCCAATATTTATAGCGATAAAAAAGACAAGGGCGAGGTCTACGATGTCGTGGACATCCCCGAAGAATATATTGAGCAGGCCAATGAGTATCGGGAGTATCTGATGGAGGCGGTGTCGGATATTGACGAGAGCATTATGGAGCGTTTTCTTGCGGGTGAAGATGTCCCGGATGAAGATGTGATTGCCGCTGTCAGAAAAGCGACCCTCGAATTGACGTTCACTCCCATTTTTTGCGGCGCGGCGTTTAAGAATAAGGGCGTGCAACAGCTTCTGGATGCGGTTGTGCATTACCTGCCTTCGCCTCAGGAGATTCCGCCGATTAAGGCCGTGAATCCCAACACTCAGGAAGAAATGGTCCGCAAGCCCGATGAGTCGGAGCCGCTGGCGGCCTTGGCTTTTAAGATCATGACCGATCCTTTTGTGGGGCAACTCGCGTTTATTCGCGTGTATTCCGGTGAGATAAAGAGTGGCTCCTATGTTTATAATTCTTCCAAGAACCAGCGCGAGCGCGTGGGGCGTCTGCTCAGAATGCACGCCAACAAGCGGGAGGAAGTCTCTTCTGTGAAGGCGGGGGACATTGCCGCCGCAGTCGGGCTGAAAAAGACTTTTACCGGAGATACCTTGTGTGTGCAGGACGATCCGGTTGTTCTGGAGGCCATCACCTTTCCTGAGCCGGTTATTTCGGTGGCGATTGAGCCGAAAACCAAAGCCGAGCAGGACAAGTTGTCCGATTGTCTCGTCAAGCTCCTGCAGGAAGACCCTACTTTCAGTGTCAAGGTCGACAAGGAAACCAACCAGACGGTTATCTCCGGGATGGGTGAGTTGCATCTTGAAATACTCGTCGACCGGATGCGGCGCGAGTTTTCCCTGGACGTCAGTGTTTCCAAGCCGCAGGTGGCTTACAAGGAAACGATCACCAAAGTCATTGAGCATAGTTGTAAGTATGTGAAGCAGACCGGTGGGCGTGGTCAGTATGGGCATGTGGTCATTAAGGTCGAGCCTAGAGAAGCCGGAACCGGATTCGAGTTCGTCAATAAGGTCACCGGCGGTGCCATTCCCAGAGAGTTCATCCCTGCTGTGCAAAAGGGAATCGTTGAGACGATGGAGCGTGGGATTCTTTGCGGCAACAAAGTTGTGGATGTGGGTGTTACTTTGCTCGACGGGTCTTTTCATCAAGTCGATTCCTCTGAAATGTCTTTCAAGATTTGTGCTTCGATCGCATTCAAGGAAGCCTGTGCAAAAGCCAGTGCGGTTTTGCTAGAGCCTGTGATGGAAGTTGAGGTTGTGACCCCGGAAGATTTTATGGGAGAAGTGATTGGGAACTTGAATTCCAAGCGCGGAAAGATAATAGACCTGAGTGATCGGTCCGGGGCAAAAGTCATCCGGGCAGATGTTCCTCTTTCCGGGATGTTCGGGTATTCGACGGACTTGCGGTCTGCGACTCAGGGTCGTGCAACGTATACGATGGAATTTTCTAAGTACGAGCAAATCCCCGCCGCCATTGCAGAAGGGTTGATTGCCAAGGTGGCTGGCAAGGAAAATTTAACGGTCTAATAATAAATAAACAAACAATATCTGGAGTAAATCGGCATGGCAAAAGAAAAATTTGTCCGGGATAAACCCCATATTAATGTTGGAACCATTGGGCATGTGGATCATGGTAAGACGACTTTGACGGCGGCGATCACCGAAGTTTTGTCGAAGAAGGGTTTAGCCGAGACGATCGCCTTCGATCAGATCGACAAAGCGCCGGAAGAAAAAGAGCGCGGCATCACCATCGCCATCGCCCATGTTGAGTATAACTCTGAGAAGAGGCATTATGCTCATGTCGATTGTCCTGGCCATGCGGATTACGTTAAGAACATGATCACCGGTGCGGCGCAGATGGACGGCGCTATTCTCGTCTTGAATGCAGCAGACGGTCCGATGCCGCAGACCCGTGAGCACATTCTTTTGGCGCGCCAGGTCGGTGTTCCTAAAATCATTGTGTTCATGAATAAGGTGGACACGGTCGATGATGATGAATTGCTGGATCTGGTTGAGATGGAAGTGCGTGAGTTGTTGGACAAATATGATTTCCCTGGAGATGATATTCCGGTCATTCGAGGAAGTGCTTTGCGCGCCCTGGAAAACCCGGAGGATGAAGAAAAGACCAAGTGCATCTGGGAGTTGATGGAAGCTCTCGACACCTACTTTCCGGTTCCTGATCGTCCGGTGGACAAGCCCTTCCTGATGCCGATTGAAGATATCTTCAGTATTTCCGGTCGTGGAACGGTGGCGACGGGGCGTATCGAGACAGGGATTCTCAAGGTAGGCGAAGAAGTTGAGATCGTAGGATTTCGCGACACGACCAAGACCACGGCCACTGGCGTCGAGATGTTTCGTAAATTGCTCGATGAAGGCCGGGCCGGTGAGAATGTCGGAATTCTGTTGCGCGGAACCAAGCGCGAAGACATCGAGCGCGGACAGGTGCTGGCGAAGCCTGGAACCATCACACCGCACACCAAGTTCAGCGCGGAAGTGTATATCCTCACCAAGGATGAAGGCGGGCGGCACACACCATTTTTTAATGGTTACCGGCCGCAGTTTTATTTCAGGACCACTGACGTTACGGGTGTTGCGACTCTTCCTTCCGGGGTGGAGATGGTCATGCCGGGCGATAACGTCAAGCTTGAAATTCAATTAATCACTCCTGTAGCAATGGCAGAGGGGCTTCGATTCGCGATACGCGAAGGCGGGCGCACTGTTGGAGCCGGAGTCGTTAACAAGATTGTTGAATAATGAGCGACCAAAAGATCAAGATAAAGCTTAAGGCTTACGACCATAAACTGCTGGACTGGTCGGTGAATGAAATTGTTGAGACGACCAGGCGTACAGGCGCGAAACTAGTCGGGCCTATTCCTTTGCCAACGGTGAGGAACAGGTGGACGGTTTTACGCTCCCCGCATGTTGATAAAAAATCTCGCGAGCAGTTCGAAATTCGAACTCACAAACGAATTCTGGAAATACTGGAACCCACACCGCAAACGGTGGACGCCCTGATGAAGCTGGATTTATCGGGCGGAGTGGACATCGAGATCAAGCTTTAAGTTTGGTGCCGGGGTTTCGCTGAAAATAAAGAAAACAATGAACGGACTATTAGGTAAAAAAGTAGGGATGACGCAAGTCTTCTCGGACAAGGGAGATTGTGTTCCTGTCACGGTGATTCAGGTGGCGGACTGTGTTCCCATCCTGCAAAAAACCGCAGAGAAAGATGGGTATCAGTCGGTGCTGGTGGCGTATGGGGTGCGAAAACCCAAACACACCAATAAGCCCCTCAAGGGGTTTTACGATAAGCACAAGGCTTCCCCTGCGAGAGTGCTCACGGAATTTCGCGATCACACCATCGACGAAGCCTTGCTTGGCAAGCCGTTGAATGTGGATATGTTTGGCGAGGGCGACCTGGTCAGTGTGATCGGGGTGTCTAAGGGTAAAGGATTTGCCGGGGTCATGAAACGTCATGGGTTTGGCGGTGCTCCGGCTTCTCATGGGCACGCAGAAATCTTTCGCGGCGGCGGTTCCATCGGCATGCACACCTATCCCGGTCGCGTGCTGAAGGGTAAGAAGATGCCGGGCCGGATGGGCGGCGACAAGGTTCACGTCAAAAACCTCAAGGTAGTCCGTGTGGACAAAGAAAATAATGTTCTCCTGGTTCGGGGGGCAGTGCCCGGCCCGAATGGGCGAATGGTACGAATCATTAAATCCGAAAGAGCCTGATCAATGCCAGAGCTGGATTTGTTAGACGCAAATAATAAAAAGATCGGAACGGTCGAGGCCAGCGCCTCGGTGTTCGATGTCGAAGTGCGCGAGCATTTGGTGCATCAGTACGTCGTCGGTCAGCTTGCCGCAAAGCGAGGTGGTAACGCCGCAACCAAAAGCAACAAGGGTGATCTGCACGGCAGTGGTAAAAAACCCTGGAAGCAAAAAGGCACAGGGCGCGCGCGTGCCGGCAACTCCCGGTCGCCCTTATGGCGGGGTGGGATGACAGTTTTTGGCCCGACGCCCAGAGATTACAGCTTGAAGATGTCGAAAAAATCCAGAAAGAATGCGCTGAGGTCCATCCTGACGGATCGGGTGAAAAACCAGATGCTGACCGTGGTCGATAAGGTTTCCATTGAGAGCCCGAGAACAAAAGAAGCGGTGCAGTTGTTGAAAGACCTGGGTTCCCCAAAAAAGACGCTTTTTTTGCTGGCCGAAAAAAACCCGAATCTTGAGCTTGGCGTACGCAACTTGCCCAACGTGCATGTTTTGTTAGTCGACGGGCTTAATGTTTATGATTTGCTGGCGGCTGAAAAGATTGTTTGCACGCCGCAGGCGCTTAAAAAAATTGAGGAGCGATTGGCCTGATGGATGCGTTTCATATTATAAAAAAACCTCTGGTCACTGAAAAAAGCACGGCCTTGCAGGAAGACGGCAATTGGCTGGCGTTTCAGGTGCATCCCGATGCGAATAAGATCGAGATCAAAGCGGCGGTAGAAAAGGTTTTTAATGTCACCGTTTTGCAGGTGAACACGCTGAATGTACAAGGCAAGACCAAGCGTTTTGGCAAGAATGTTGGGGTGTCGAAAGGGTGGAAGAAAGCCATGCTTCGATTGAAAGACGGCGATAAAATCGAAATGTTCGAAGGAGTTTGATCGGTATGCCCATCAGGAAACTAAATCCACGTTCCGCCGGAGTCCGGTTTCAGACTATATCCGGGTTTGACGCGATCACAAAATCAACGCCGGAAAAAAGCCTGCTTGTTTCCATAGCCCGAAAGGGCGGGAGAAACAATAACGGCAGGATCACGGCCAAGCGACGTGGCGGCGGGCACAGGAAGCAATATCGCCTGATTGATTTCAAGCGCAAAAAAGACGGGGTCGAGGCCCGCGTGGCGGCGATTGAGTATGATCCCAACCGATCTGCAAATATTGCACTTTTATTTTATAAGGATGGAGAAAAGCGGTATATACTCTGCCCCGCCAAACTAAAAGTCGATGACATTATTTCTTCCGGCCCTGAAGTTGAGATCAGCGTGGGCAATTGTCTCCCGCTTGCAAATATTCCCGATGGCACCCTGGTTCACAATGTGGAAATGCGCCCTGGAAAGGGCGGTCAGTTGGCCAGAACAGCGGGAAACTCAACTCAGTTGATGGCCAAGGAGGGCGGGTATGCCACCTTGAAGCTTTCTTCCGGGGAGGTTCGCCGAGTGGAGGCGAGATGCCGGGCGACTATCGGAGTTGTGGGCAACGCCGACTTTGAAAATATTTCCATCGGCAAAGCCGGCAGGACCAGATGGCTTGGTCGGCGGCCCAGAGTTCGGGCGGTGGCGATGAATCCGGTCGATCATCCTATGGGCGGTGGTGAGGGTCGTTCTTCAGGCGGCAGGCACCCTTGTAGTCCCTGGGGGCAGATCGCCAAGGGGTTGAAAACCCGAAAAGTTAAAAAAGATTCCAGTAAGTATATTTTGTCCAAACGAAAAAGAAAATAAATAGCCGTTAGGCTGGATCAGGAAATCATGGCAAGATCATTAAAAAAAGGGCCTTTTGTAGATCAACATCTACAAAAAAAAGTGGATGAGATGAATCGGCAGAATGACCGCAAGATCATCAAGACCTGGTCGCGCAGATCCACCGTCACGCCGGATTTTGTCGGGCACACGATGGCGGTTCATAACGGTCGAAAATTCATCCCCGTTTTTATCAGTGAGAACATGGTCGGGCACAAGCTTGGAGAATTCTCGCCCACGCGGACGTTTCGGACGCATGGCGGAAAAACCAAAAAGGCCGTGACCAAATAAGCAGTCATTCATATTCGTAAGACGGAAAAATAGATCATCATGCAAGTTAGAGCCATTCTCAGACATACAAGGACGACGCCGCAAAAGGCCCGTCTGGTCGCAAATATGATTCGCGGAAAAAACGTGAACGACGCGATGAACATTCTGGCGTTCCTCAATAAACGGGTCGCAGGCAAATTTCAGAAACTGCTCAAGTCGGCGATTGCGAATGCGGAGGAGAACCACAAAGTTCTCGATGTCGACGATTTGATCGTGAAAACGGTTTGTGTGGATGCGGGCGTGACCTGGAAGCGTAATATGCCGCGCGCCCGGGGAATGGCGACGATCATCAGAAAAAGAACAAGTCATATTACCTTGATTTTAGACGAAGGTTAAATTTTAGGCGAAAACCTGGTTTCGGAGAAATAACGTGGGTCAAAAAGTTCATCCCTATGGATTTCGGTTGGGATACAACAAAACATGGATTTCCAGTTGGTACGCTAAAAAGGACTATGCGGATTTTCTGATCAATGACATCAAGTTGAGAGAATTCATCACAACGTCCTTGTCGCATGCTGGGATATCCAAGGTGGAGATCGAGCGCTCGGCCAATCGGGTCAGGATCAACATTCACACCGCAAGACCGGGAATCATCATCGGCAAAAAGGGAACAGAAGTCGACAAGCTGAAAGAGGAGTTGCAGCGGGTGATGAACGGCAAGCAGGTTAGCCTCAATATTAAAGAGGTTCGCCGTGGCGAGCTCGATGCGGCACTGGTCGCCCAGAACATCGCCCTGCAACTTGAGAAAAGAATCTCTTTTCGCCGGGCCATGAAAAAAAGTGTTGTCTCCGCCCTCAGGTTTGGTGCCAAGGGGATAAAAATCCGCGTGTCGGGCAGGCTTGGCGGTGCTGAAATTGCCAGAAGCGAATGGTATCGTCAGGGGCGGGTGCCTTTGCACACCCTGCGCGCCGATATCGACTATGGCACGGCGCGTTCCAACACCACCTTTGGCGTGATCGGAGTGAAGGTGTGGGTTTATAAGGGAGATATTATTCCTGAAAAAGGCGCGACAGGGCCGGTGAGTTTCAAGAGCGAATCAGGGTCCGGAAGAAAATAATTCAAGATTGCCCGCGAAGTTTTCTGGCTGGGCTTTATTATTAAATATTTGTATTCAGTTGGAGGGCTGGCATCATGTTGATGCCCAAGAGGGTAAAATACAGGAAGCGGCACAAAGGCCGTATGCGCGGGACAGCTTATCGCGGCGGTACTTTGAGCTTCGGCTCGTTTGGACTGCAGTCTACGGAATGTGGCCGGATCACCAACCGGCAGATCGAGGCGGCCAGGATCGCGATGACCCGTTATGTGAAGCGTGGCGGCAAGATCTGGCTGAGGATTTTCCCGGACAAGCCGGTTTCTAAAAAACCCGCCGAAACCCGTATGGGAAAAGGCAAAGGCAACCCGGAGTATTGGGTGGCTGTGGTCAAGCCTGGTCGGGTGTTGTACGAGATGGAAGGCGTTCCCGAAGAGATAGCGAAAGAGGCGTTTCGGTTGGCGGCGCATAAACTGCCCGTATCGACACGGTTTCTCACGAAATAATTTTAAGCGATAGTAGGATAGATCATGAAAGCATCGGAAGTTCGAGAACTCTCGGATAAAGAGAGACAGGAAAAAATAGACGATTTACAGCAGGAATTTTTCAACCTGAAGTTTCAATTGGCGACGGGGAAGATTGAAAACCCCGGACGGTTGCGGCTGATGCGTCGGGATATTGCACGGATAAAAACCATTCAGAAAGAGCTGGCGGCGAAAGCTGAAAGCGGTGAGGATTTGGCAAAGGAAGAGTCAAAAGCCTGAGGCGAATGTGTTGCGGTGGCTTTATTGATAGTAGCTTTTATTGTCAGTGAATCTTTTTCCGGCAAACGATTGTCCCCGGCGTATTCCTTCTGAATAATGGTTTGAGGGAACCTCGGTTTTTATAGGAATTTATTTGCAGGTATTTGTTTTTTTTGTGGGTATATGAAGGAGAAGCTTTTGAAAAGCGCAGTCAACAGGAAAACGCTGACCGGAACGGTTGTCAGTAATAAAATGGATAAAACGGCGGTGATTACAGTAGTGCGCCAGTTTGCCCATCCTACGCTCAAAAAAGTCGTCAAGACGACCAAGCGGTATCAGGTTCACGATGAAAAAAATGAGTGTCAGCCGGGTGATTTTGTGAGTGTGCGCGAAACCCGGCCCATCAGCAAGAATAAGCGCTGGCGTCTCATTGAAATATTAAAACGAGCGACGCTGGTGGAACAGGGGCAGGCGAAATGATACAGCTTAGAACCGTATTGGAAGTGGCCGATAATTCTGGTGCCAAGGTTGTCCAGTGCATCAAAGTGCTTGGGGGGTCACGCAGGCGTTACGCAAGAGTCGGCGATATTATCGTGGTGGCTCTCAAAGAAGTTGAGCCGCACGGCGCTTTGAAAAAAGGTGAAGTTAAAAAGGCGGTTGTCGTGCGTACTCGCAAGGAAGTGCGGCGCGCCGAAGGCAGTTACATTAAATTTGATAGCAATGCCGCGGTGTTGATCAATGACGCGAAAGAGCCTCTGGGAACCCGTATTTTTGGTCCCGTGGCGCGTGAATTACGAGCCAAGCGATACATGAAAATTCTCTCGCTCGCGCCGGAGGTATTGTGATGCGGATTATTCTGGAAAAAACGAAAATTAAAAAAGACGATATCGTCCAGGTGGTCTCCGGGCGGGAAAAGGGTAAAAGAGGCAAGGTGCTTTCTTTACTTCCCCAGGAGAATCGTATTCTCGTTGAAAAACTGAATATGTACAAACGCCACTTGAAGGGCGATGGAAAAACCCAACAGGCGGGTATCGTCGAACGCGAAGGTAAGATGCACATCTCCAATGTCGCCTTGTATTGCGATAAATGCGGCAAGGGTGTGCGTGTCAAGCGCAAGAAGCTGGAAGACGGAAAGCGCGTTCGCGTGTGTGTGAAATGTGAAGAAGTGATGGATAAATAAGGTCTAATATGTCAAATTTGGAAACTCGATATAAAGAAAAGTATAAAGCTCTGATCCAAAAAGATCTTGGGCTTGCGAATGTCATGCAAGTTCCAAGGCTGGAGAAAGTCGTGGTCAACATGGGCTTGGGCGAAGCTTTGCAAAACGCCAAGTTGATCGAAGCCGGAGTAGAGCAGTTGAGAATAATCACCGGGCAAAAACCGGTTGTGACCCGGTCGAAAAAAGCCATCTCCAATTTCAAGCTCAGAGAAGGCGTTGCTATCGGAGTGTGTGTGACCATGCGGGGCCGACGGATGTATGAATTTTTTGAACGGTTCGTGTCGTTTGCTCTGCCCCGGGTGCGGGACTTTAAAGGGCTTTCGCCCAAGGCCTTCGATGGTCGGGGCAATTACACGGTCGGAGTCAAGGAGCAGTTGATCTTTCCTGAAATCAATTACGATCAGATCGATCACATCAAGGGCATGAATGTTACCATTTGCACGAGTGCTAAAACGGACGAAGAAGGTCGATGTTTGCTGAGGCATTTGGGACTTCCCCTTAGAAAATAAGAATCATTTTTTGTATTAACAACCACTGGCAGGTTTTATGGCAAAGAAATCGTTAGTCGCGAAAGCAAAAAGAGTAGCCAAGTTTGAAGTTAGAAACTACAGCCGGTGTCGTGTTTGCGGCAGGCCGCGCGGTTTCCTGCGCAAGTTTGGTATGTGCAGGATTTGTTTCAGGGAGCGCGCGCTACGCGGTGAAATCCCCGGAGTGACCAAGGCCAGCTGGTAAAGAATCTAAATTAATCATTGTGGAGATGAGTTAAGACATGTCGATGACAGATCCCATTGCCGACCTATTCACGCGTATCCGAAACGGTCTGATGGTTGGGCACAGTAAGATTGATATTCCAAGTTCCCGTATGAAAATACGGATCGTCGAGATTCTGAAAGCAGAAGGGTACATCCTGAGCTTTCGCAATTATGAAGATAGTAAGCAGGGGATCTTGCGGGTTTACCTGAAATATCATAATGACGACCCTGTGATCACCGGGATCAAACGCATCAGCAAACCCGGTCGGCGGTCCTATGTCGGGCGCGAGAAAATTCCCAATGTGTTGAACGGTTTGGGAACTGCGATCATTTCCACCTCTGCCGGCGTGGTCACCGATCGCGAATGCAAAGAAAAAGGCATTGGCGGTGAAGTGCTGGGTTACGTCTGGTAGCTGGGTTACGTCTGGTATGAAGGAACGGCTTTGCCGTAAGTGGCCGGGGTAACCGATAGGGATTTTATTAAAAAACAGTAGCAAGCCGTGGGGTCTTAAACCCACTGGTGGGAAAAAATAATTATGTCGCGAATTGGAAAACAACCTATAAAAATACCTTCCGGTGTGGATTGTAAAAACGAAGGTGAAGTTTTTCGGGTAAAAGGCCCGAAGGGCCAGCTCGAGCGGACCCTGCACGCCAACATGAAGGTTGAAGTTGGTGATGGCGAGGTTCGGGTCATCCGCCCGACAGACGGCAGGAAAGACAGGTCCCTGCATGGTCTCACGAGGACTTTGATCAGCAACATGGTCACAGGAGTCACCCAGGGTTTCTCCAAACAGCTCAACATCGTGGGCGTTGGCTACAAAGTGGAACTCAAGGGGAAAGACCTGACGCTTCATCTCGGGTATTCGCATACGATCGAATACAAGGCAATCAATGGCATCGAGTTTGAAGTGGACACGAAAAAGAACACGATCATCGTAAAAGGAATCAACAAGGAATATGTCGGTCAGACGGCGGCGGAAATCCGCAGTCTCAGACCTCCCGAGCCTTATAAAGGCAAAGGTGTGATGTATTCAACAGAAAGAATTATCCGAAAAGCCGGTAAAGCGGCAATTGGGTCGAAGGGTTAAAATAATCTATGAAAACCGCTGAAAGACAACGATTAAGATTGAACCGGAAACGCCGGGTCAAACGCAAAGTGCAAACGGGTCAGGAAAAACTCAGGTTGACTGTTTTCAGAAGCAGTAAGCACATCTATGCGCAGATTGTCGATGACCGGGCCGGAAAAACCTTGGTGGCAGAATCCACCATGACTTCGGCCTTCAAGGGAAAAATGAAAAACGGCGGCAATGTCAAAGCCGCGGCGATGGTTGGAAGCCTGTTGGGAGAGAAGGCCGCCAGCCAGGGGATCAAAGAAGTTTATTGTGACCGTAATGGTTTTCATTATACAGGCCGGGTGAAGGCACTTGCCGACGCGGTGCGCGAGAAGGGCATTAAATTTTAATTCAGTCCGGCATAGCCCGGAACGACTCGTCTGGAAGCAATATTTTCAGGCGGTTCTTGGGAGGTTTCTTTGGCACAACATCAGGATAATAAGCAGGATTACGTAGACAAAGTGGTCAAGATCAACCGTGTGGCGAAGGTTGTTAAAGGTGGTCGTCGGTTCAGTTTCAGCGCACTTGTCGTGGTTGGCAATCGTGAAGGCGAAGTCGGCTGGGGCTTGGGCAAGGCCAATGAAGTTCCCGAAGCCATTCGCAAGGGTGTGGAAAAAGCGAAAAAGAGCCTGATCAAGGTCAGCCTTGACGGGTCCACGATACCCCATGAAGTTATCGGTGCCTACGGAGCGGGCCGAGTGTTGTTGAAGCCTGCATCCCGGGGAACCGGGTTGATCGCGGGAGGGGCTGTCCGCGCTGTTTTGGAAGCCGCTGGCGTCCGCGATATTTTGACCAAATGTATCCGCACCAACAACCCTCACAATGTCGTGAAGGCCACGATCCAGGGGTTGGCTGATCTGCGTAACGCAAAAGATTTTGCGAAAATGCGTGGCGTGGCGGTTAAGGAAAAAGCGGCGAAATAAAACGTTGCAGAATAATTCAAGCGAATTTCAGTTAGATCGGTAAACGAAACCCATGATAAAACTATCCAATTTAAAAAGAGCGCCTGGCATTAGGAAAAACCCGAAAAGGGTTGGTCGCGGTCGCGGGTCTGGAACCGGAAAAACCTGTGGAAAAGGCCAGAAGGGGCAAAAGTCCCGGTCCGGCGGAAGTCCACATCCCTGGTTTGAGGGTGGACAAATGCCTCTCTACAGACGGGTGCCGAAAAGAGGATTCACCAATATATTCCGCAAAGAATACGAAATTGTCGATCTTGTTCGATTGCAAAAAATATCTGGAGATTTTCCCATCACTCCCGAAATCATGAAGGAGCACGGTCTGATTAAAAAGTCCAAAGCGGTCAAGGTACTGGGGACGGGAGAACTTGCCCGTTCGATCACCGTTCATGCGCATAAATTCAGTGAATCCGCCAAAGAAAAGATTGAAAAATCCGGCGGAAAGGTAGTGACCGTTTAATGAGTGGCGCAGCGGCATTTGGCAGTATTTTTAAAATACCTGAGCTGAAAAAGCGAGTTCTGTTCACGCTTGGAATACTCATTGTTTACCGGATCGGCGCCCACATACCCACACCCGGAATCAATTCTGCCGCATTAGCAGAATTATTCGAGCAGGCACGTGGCACCATTCTCGGCTTTTTCGATATGTTCTCCGGCGGTGCGTTGAGCCGTCTGACGATATTTGCTCTCGGCATCATGCCCTATATCAGTGCGTCGATCATCATACAGTTGATGACCATGGTCTCGCCCTATCTTGCGCGCCTGAAAAAAGAAGGCGAAGCCGGGCAGAAAAAGATCACCCAGTACACACGCTACGGGACCGTTCTTTTGTGTACCGTGCAAGGCTCAGGCATCGCGATTGGTCTTGAGGCGATGAAAAGCCCCGTGGGCACAGCCATCGTCCCGCATCCCGGGTGGAGCTTTCGCCTGATGGCGATCATCACGCTCACTGCGGGAACGACGTTTCTCATGTGGCTGGGCGAGCAGATAACAGAAAGAGGCATCGGCAACGGAATATCCCTGATCATTTTTTCAGGCATCGTGGCTGGAACCCCCGCCGCGATTTTGCAGTCCCTGGACTTGATGGGAACCGGAGAACTGCCGGTCCTTCTCATGCTTTTTCTGGTGGTATTGATGGTCGTGGTGATAGGCGCGATCGTGTTCACCGAAGGAGGCCAGCGGCGGATACCGATTCAGTATGCCAAGCGGGTGGTGGGACGAAAAATGTACGGCGGGACGAGCACGCATCTGCCTTTGAAAGTCAATACATCGGGGGTCATTCCGCCGATATTCGCGTCTTCCATTATCATGTTTCCGGCGACTATCGCGCAGTTCGTGGATCACCCCTGGATGCAGACGGTGTCGGCGATGCTGACCCCGGGAACAGCCGGGTACAGCGTTATTTTTGTTGGCGCGATCTTTTTCTTTTGCTATTTTTACACGGCTGTCATTTTCAACCCGGTGGACGTCGCGGATAATATGAAAAAACACGGCGGCTACGTGCCGGGTGTTCGTCCGGGAACAAAAACTTCCGAGTATATCGACCAGATTCTATCAAGATTGACGTTTTATGGCGGTGTTTATCTCTCTTTGATCTGCATTTTGCCTGATTATTTGATAAAGTACTTCAATATTCCGTTCTACTTCGGGGGAACCAGCCTTTTGATTGTTGTTGGTGTTTCTTTAGACACGATGCAACAAATCGAATCGCATCTGGTCATGCGAAATTATGACGGGTTTGTTAAAAAAGGCAGACTGAAAAGCCGTCGAGGTTGACCCATGAGGTTGATCTTATTGGGTCCTCCGGGTGCGGGCAAGGGAACGCAGGCCAAGATGTTGAAAGAGAAATTCAACATCCCGCAAATTTCCACAGGCGATATCTTGCGGAAAGCGGTGAGCAAAGGCACTGAGCTTGGGGAAAAAACTAAAGCCTATATGGGCGATGGCGGTTTGGTCCCGGATGAGATCGTAGTCGAACTCATCAAAGAAAAGATAAAAGAACCAGAATGCGCCCGAGGCTTTATTCTGGATGGGTTTCCACGGACCATCGTGCAGGCGCAAAAGCTCGAAGAAATGCTTCGGGAGATGAAGCTGGTCATAGACGCGGTGATCGACATAGAAGTCGACCCCGCTGAATTGCTTGTCCGGTTGACGGGCAGGCGGTCCTGCTCTGATTGCGGTGCCATGTTTCACAATGAAACCCGGCCCCCGAAACAAGTGGGAGTTTGCGATCATTGCGGGCAGGAGCTTTATCAGCGAACCGACGACAATGAAGCGACGATCTTGAAGCGATTGGCGGTGTATGAAGATGAAACAACACCGCTCAAGGATTATTACCGAAAACAAGGCAACTTGAAACCTGTGTCAGGGCGGGGTTCCGTCGATGAAATTTTTTCCCAGGTGTTAGCCTTGGTGACCTGATTCCTAATTGAACGGGTTTCAAGTCTGCGTCGGGAAGCACCGGCGAATAAACAAAAAACACTTTTCGTAAAAATTATGTCAAAAGAAGAATCGATTGAAATGGAAGGGACGGTATTAGAGCCATTGCCCAATGCGATGTTCCGGGTGGAGCTTGAAAACGGTCATAAGGTACTCGCCCACATTTCGGGGAAAATGAGGATGCATTTTATTCGCATTCTTTCCGGGGACAAAGTGAAGGTTCAACTGTCTCCCTACGACCTGACCCGAGGGCGGATCACGTATCGCTATAAATAATATCAGCAGAAACTAACCCGGTTAGAATTATGAAAGTCAGAGCCTCAGTAAAGCCCATTTGCAATAAATGTAAAGTGATCAGACGCCGCGGCGTTGTGCGTGTGCTGTGTGTGAACCCCAAGCACAAGCAACGCCAGGGCTGAAATTTTTTTTTAAAGGGGTTTGGCTGTGTGGTCAAGCCGCTAACGACAGGAAAAAGGAGAGATCGTGGCAAGAATTTCGGGAATAGACATTCCGAGGGACAAACGGGCGGTTATCGCGCTGACCTATATTTTTGGGATCGGCAAAACCTCGTCCAAGCAGATCCTGGCGAAAGCCAAAGTGTCCGAAGACATTCGCATGAAAGATATGACGGAAGATGAAGTGACCCGGATTCGTTCCATCATCTCCGATAGCTATGAGGTTGAAGGCGACCGGCGTCGGGATGTCAGCATGAGCATCAAGCGGCTCATGGACATCGGAAGTTACCGCGGACTGCGCCACCGCAAAGGATTGCCGGTCAGAGGACAAAGGTCCCACACCAATGCCAGAACGCGCAAAGGCCCCAAGAAAACAGTCGGCGCCCGCGCTTCCAAAAAATAATTCAGAGGGAACGGTAAATGGAAAAAGGTAAGGGAAAAGGCGGCAAAAAAAAGCAAAAAACGGTGCCGGAGACGGGGATTGCCCATATTCAGGCCACGTTCAATAACACCCTCGTGACCATCAGCGATACTTCGGGGAACGTGGTTTCCTGGTCGAGTGCCGGGGCACAGGGTTTTAAAGGTTCCAGAAAAAGCACACCGTTTGCGGCACAGGTGGCGGCTGAAAAAGCCGCGCAAAAAGCCCGGGACATGGGGATGCGGAAATTAGAGGTTCATGTGCGTGGGCCAGGGCCTGGGCGGGAGTCCGCTATTCGGTCCCTGCAAGCCGCCGGCATGGAGATTTTGGTGATTCGCGATAAAACCCCGATTCCGCACAACGGCTGTCGGCCCAGGAAACGCAGAAGGGTATAACGAACAACTTTTTTATTACGGGAGAGAAATTTTGGCAAGATATACGGATTCTGTTTGTCGCTTGTGCCGGCGGGAGGGCGTGAAACTATACCTGAAGGCGACTCGCTGTGAGACGGCTAAATGTGCCATCGATCGTCGGGCCTACCTTCCCGGTCAACATGGGCAAGGCCGAAAGAAATTCTCTGAATACGGTGTACAGCTGAGAGAAAAGCAAAAGGTCAAACGGTTTTACGGAGTTCTGGAAAAGCAGTTCCGAATTTATTTTGCGGCGGCAGACCGGAAAAAAGGCGTCACTGGCGAGAACCTGTTACAGCAACTGGAGTCCCGTCTGGACAATGTCATTTATCGCATGGGCCTCGGAGAATCCCGAAGTGCCGCCAGGCAATTGATCGGCCACAATCATTTTCTGGTCAATGGGAAGCGCGTTAACATTCCGTCCTATATTGTAAGAAAAGGCGATGTGATTGCCCCCAACCCAAGGAAGATTGAAAAAGCGCCCTTTAAAAAAGCGATGGAGCAGGCGAAGGGCAAGAACCTGCCGCATTGGCTTTCCTTCGATGTGGAAAGCAAGCAGGGCCTGGTTCAAGCTCTGCCGACACGAGAAGATGTTACCTTGGCGGTTGAAGAGCAGTTGATCGTCGAGCTTTATTCCCGATAACAATTTTCTGCACGGGATTTTAGTGGTTCAAAATTTTGTAGTGAATAAACTAGTAAACATAATTTGTATAAATAGATAAAGCACCGGAGGCTACATGTATACAGCCCAGGGTATTGTCAAACCCAAACGCTTGGAATTCGACAAAAAAAATAAAACCTCTCATTACGGGAAATTCATAGCAGGCCCATTTGAGAGAGGCTATGGAGTGACTATAGGCAATTCGCTGAGAAGAATGTTGTTGTCCTCGATTGAGGGTGCGGCGATTGTCGGAGCAAAGTTTGAAGGCATCTACCACGAGTTTTCATCGGTTCCCGGAGTTCTGGAGGATGTCACTGAAATCATCCTCAACCTGAAGCAGGTGAACATCAGAATGGAAGGGGAGGCGTCCGACAAAAGGATTCACATTAAGAAGGACACAGCCGGTGTTGTGACTGCGGCGGATATCACAGCCGATGCGGACATCACCATTTTGAACCCGGAGCATAAAATCGCGACAATCGATCAAGGCGGCAGTCTGGATGTGGAGATGATCGTTCGCCGGGGACGCGGGTATGTTCCTTCCGAAAAACAGAACCTTGAAGATGAATCGGTGCAGATGATTCCCATCGACGCCATTTATTCTCCCGTTGAAAAAGTGACCTACCTGGTTGAGAAAACCAGAGTCGAGCAATCCACGGACTACGACCAATTGGTCATGGAATTGTGGACCAACGGTGGCATCACACCAGACGACGCGGTGGCGCATGCCGCCAAGATTGTGAAAGACCACATGCAGATTTTCATCAACTTCGATGAAGAGCCGGAACCCGTACAACCGCAGGTGGATGAAAAGAAACAGAAGGTGCTGGCCAATCTGGCGAAATGTGTCGAGGAGCTGGAGCTGTCGGTTCGTTCCTACAATTGTCTTAAAAATGCCAATATTCAGACCATCGCCGAACTGGTTCAAAAAACCGACGGGGAAATGCTGAGAACCCGGAACTTTGGCAGGAAGTCCTTGAACGAAATCAAAGAAATCCTGGAAGACATGGGATTGCATCTGGGCATTAAAATCGACGAAGAAGATTTAAAGCAAATCAATCAGGTCAGAAAAAAGAAAGAAGTCGACACCGATATTGTGGGATGAACCCTGCATTGCAAGGTGGAAAATTCGGGCGAACTCACCCACGAGTTCCTGAAGAATATTTAAGGTATTGAAAATTTTCTTTAGAAACCTATCAGACGTAAACATTGGGACCAGTTTCGCGCTGGCCAATTATCTGGAGAGCAAATAATTTCATGCGTCATTTAAAAACCGGTAGAATATTAGGGCGTACCTCCGCACACAGGAAAGCTTTGTTTCGCAATCTTGTGACCGCTTTGATCACCCGGGAACGGATCCGGACGACCTTGGCCAAGGCCAAAGAACTGCGGAGTAAAGCGGAAAAAACCATCACCCTTGGCAAGAAGGGAACCCTTCATGCCAGGCGTCTGGCGTTTCGCACCGTGCAGGAGAAAGAAGCCCTCAAGAAACTGTTCGGCCCCATTGCGGAGCGTTTTGCCACAAGAAATGGCGGCTATACACGCATCATCAAGATCGGCAATCGTAAAGGTGACGCGGCCCCCATGGCTTTCATCGAGCTGGTAGAAGGCCCTGAGGAAAAGGCGAAGGAAAAACCGGGAAAAGCCAAAGCAAAAAAAGCGGCCCCTGCCAAAACGGGCGATAAAAAACCCGTGAAAAAGACCGGGCCAAAAGCTGAGACGAAAAGTAAAAAAGCCCCCGAAAAAAAGGCGGAAGCCAAGAAGGCCGACAAAAAGGATAAAAAAGAATAGCCGTCCTCTTTTTACGCAATTTTCCCTGCACTCAAGCAGGGATTAGCTTTCCCTCCTAAAGAATATTGGCCGGAACCCCGGTGGGCTTTTGTTTGAACCGGAAGTTTGTGTTTTCCTTGAGCCAGATCAATAACTCGTCGTAACTTTTGAAATGTTCGGTGAAACCATAGTCGGAGCCTGTGTACTCGCAGTTTTCGATGCTGTGTTCCCGGCACATATAAGGGCGGGTTTCGTAGATGGCGCATTTGTTGTCGATGGTTAAAAAATTACATCGAGTGTTTATCATGATGTACCAGTCATTGCGATAAATATAAATCGAGACTTTTTCGTGTGCCAGTTTCCATAGCAGGCTTTCATAGTCCCGTCGTGTTTCAGGCTCATCCAATCCAAAAGCGAAGTAATTGCAACAATACGCCGGCAGACATTTTTCGCATTGGTGGGTATCGTCCCTTTTGCTTTTTGCTTTCATTCAGCTTTTCCTTTTCTCCCTGTGCGCAGGGGTATTTTTCTGTCGCCAAAAATTCAGCTCGCCATTTTGCCTGCAAACGCGTTTGAAGTCAAACACAAGCGGTTCGATTGCCCGGTATTAGATTTTTCAACGAGGAAGTTTTCTGTAGTACGAGGAAGAATCAGGGTGAATGACCGAAGGCCGGTTTTATTTTGCGAGCACTTGGAATCGGTAGTTATGGCAGGGCGGAGCTTAAAAAAAATTTGACAAAGCGGGTTTAACTGGCTAATCTAATAGAAGAACTCCAAAGCTCCCATAAAAAACCCCGACCAAACAATCCGGCATATATTCTACCCTTCATAGATAGATATCTGTTTGCAATACATCTAATTACTTAAAAAACGAGAGTTTCAGTTTTATCCTCAAAACCCGAATCCAAAACAATCATCCACCAACCTAAAAATCTCTTTCTAAAGAGACCCTGACTATGAGCCAAATGAATATTGAAGAACTAAAGTCAAAAACCATCTCCGAACTCACCAACATTGCCAAAGACCTTAAAATCCAGGGCCACAGCGGCTTACGCAAGCAGGATCTGATTTTCAAGATTCTGGAAGCGAAAACGGAAAAGGACGGTTTGATGTTTGGGCAGGGAGTCCTCGAAATCCTCCCCGATGGATTTGGCTTTTTACGGGCGCCGACCTACAACTATTTGCCGGGCCCCGATGACATCTATGTCTCCCCCTCGCAAATCCGCAAATTTGACATGCGCACCGGCGACACTATTTCCGGGCAGATTCGCCCACCTAAAGACAGCGAGCGGTATTTTGCCTTGCTGAAGGTTGAGGCCATCAACTTTGAAAACCCGGAAAAAACCAAAGACAAAATATTGTTCGACAATCTGACGCCATTGTACCCGGAAGAGCGCCTGCGCCTCGAAACCCCGAACTGCAAAGATTACAGTGCCAGAGTCATGGACCTCATGACTCCCATCGGCAAAGGTCAGCGCGGATTGATCGTAGCTCCGCCCCGGACGGGTAAGACAATGCTTTTGCAGTCGATTGCCAACAGCATCAGCACCAATTTCCCCGAAGTTGTCCTGATGGTATTGCTGATCGACGAGCGTCCGGAAGAAGTCACCGACATGGAACGCTCGGTCAAAGGCGAAGTCATCAGCTCCACTTTTGACGAGCCGGCTCAGCGCCATGTGCAAGTGGCCGAAATGGTGATCGAAAAAGCCAAGCGCCTTGTCGAACACAAAAAAGACGTGGTCATTCTTCTGGACAGTATCACTCGTCTGGCTCGAGCCTACAACGCCATCGTGCCGCCAAGCGGCAAAGTGCTTTCAGGTGGTGTGGACTCCAACGCTCTGCAACGACCCAAACGGTTTTTTGGTGCGGCCCGAAACTTGGAAGAAGGCGGAAGTTTGACCATCATCGCCACAGCGCTGATCGATACCGGAAGCCGGATGGACGACGTGATTTTCGAGGAATTCAAAGGGACCGGTAATATGGAAATTGTTCTCGATCGCAAACTCGCCGATAAACGGACGTTTCCTTCCATCGATATCAATCGCTCTGGAACCCGGAAAGAGGAATTGCTCCTGCCGGATGAAGACCTTCAGCGCGTCTGGTTATTGAGAAAAGTGCTACTGCCTATGGGGATTCATGATACGATGGACCTGCTCCTGCAGAAGATTAAGGAAACGAAAACAAACACTGAATTTTTATCATCTATGAATACTTGATTGAAGGAATATCCTATTATGAAAGCGGGAATCCACCCTGAATACCATGAAACCCTGATCCGTTGCGCCTGCGGCCACGAAGTCAATATTGGCTCCACAGTGAAGGATCTGCACCTTGAAATTTGTTCCAACTGCCATCCGTTTTATACCGGCAAACAAAAACTGCTGGACACAGCTGGCCGCATTGAAAAATTCAACCGGAAATACGGCAAGAAAAAAGCCGCCGAAGGCGAAACCGAGCCAACAGCCGCAAGCTAGCTTCATTCCCTGCCCTAAAGCGCAACTACACTGATGAAAGGGGGCGGAAGTCCCCCTGAAAATTATCAGCCATTTCTGTTTTCGCACAGCCTCCATCCCGCAGGCCCGACCCATGATCGAAAAACTCGAAGCCATTGAACAACGCTACCACAAACTCAACGAACTGCTGAGCGATCCCAACATCATCGCCCAGCAATCGGAATACCAGAAGTTTGCGCGCGAGCATTCGGAATTGTCGCCCATTGTGGCGGCGATCAAGGAGTTGAAAACAATCGCGCGCCAGCTTAAAGAAAATGAAACCATTCTGGCTGAAGAAAAAGACGCGGAACTTTTGGAGATGGCCAAAGAAGAGGTCGAGGAATTAAAAAAGAACCAGGAAACGACTGAAACAGAATTAAAAAAACTGTTACTGCCAAAGGACCCGCGAGATTCTAAAAGCGTCATCATGGAAATCCGCGCAGGCACCGGAGGAGAAGAAGCGGCACTGTTCGCGGCGAACCTGTTTCGCATGTATTCGCGCCATGCCGAAGCGCATAAGTGGAAAACGGAAATCCTCAGCACCAATGTCACCGGCAAAGGCGGTTTCAAAGAAATCATCCTCAACATCAGCGGCAGAGGCGTGTACAGCCGGCTGAAATATGAAAGCGGAACGCACCGGGTGCAACGAGTTCCCGAAACGGAAACCCAGGGCCGGGTTCATACGTCGGCGGTGACCGTGGCGATCATGCCGGAAGCGGAAGAGGTGGACCTCTCCATCAATGCTGCGGACTTGAAATTCGATGTGTTCCGGGCGTCGGGGCCGGGCGGGCAGAGCGTCAACACCACGGACTCCGCAGTGCGCATCACCTATGTTCCGACCGGGCTGATGGTGACCTGTCAGGACGAAAAATCCCAGCACAAAAATAAGGAAAAGGCGATGAAGGTTTTGCGCGCCCGCCTGTACGAAGAGATACAGCAAAAGCACAACGATAAAATGGCCAAGGAACGCAAACAGCAGGTAGGCACGGGCGACCGTAGCGGGCGCATCCGCACCTATAATTTTTCCCAGGAACGTGTGACCGATCATCGCATTGGATTGACCCTGCACAAACTTTCCCAGATCCTGGAAGGTGACTTGGACGGCATCATCGACAGCCTCACGTTGCACTTTCAGGCCGAAGCTCTCAAGGAAAATATCAGCGGGCTGGAAAAAGAAGAGCAGTCGCAAACCACTGCGTGAACTGAGAAAGTGAACGAGACGAATCGGATATTTTCTCCTACGTAAGGGAGTCCGAAAAAATGACATGGACATCCAAATCGTTTTTAGAATGGTCTGCCGAGAGATTGGCCCAGGCGGGCATAGATTCCCCCAGGTTGGAGTCTGAAGTTTTGCTGGCCAAAAGTTTGCACTCAAGTCGCGAAGAATTGTACAGCAACCCCGACCGGGAGCTGGGCGAGGCAGAAATGGCGCTGTCTAAAAGTTTCGTGGAACGGCGGTTTCTAAGAGAGCCTGTGGCTTATATTCTGGGCCGTCGGGAATTCTGGGGGCTGGAATTTAAAGTCACCCCCGATGTTCTCGTGCCGCGCTGGGAAACAGAAATTCTCGTCGAAAAATTTTTGCTATGGGTTGAATCCGAGTCGTTTTCAAAGCCGATACAAATTCTGGACCTTGGCACAGGCTCCGGGAACATCGCCATTTCGGTGGCCGGGGAACTGCCCGAAAGCCGGGTGACAGCGGTGGATATTTCTTCCCCTGCCATTGCGATTGCCACGGCCAATGCCTGGGTGCATGAAGTGGCCGATCGGGTTCACTTCGTCGAAGGCGATATGTTTGCCTTAGAATTAAACACATCCTTTCATGCCATCCTGTCCAACCCCCCTTACATCGAAGAAGACCAAAGAAGCTCTCTGATGCCGGACGTGCGTGACTATGAGCCCGAACAGGCATTATTTGGCGGGCCGGACGGCCTGGCCTGTTTCAGGCGGATACTTCCCCTAGCCGCACAGCATCTCAAGGAAAACGGAATGCTGTTTCTGGAGATTGGCAACTCGCAGGTGGGCGATGTGTTGGCCTTAGTCGAAAACCACGGGGGGTATCATACGCCTGAAGTGACGTTGGATTATATGGGAATGGAACGGGTGGTTTCTATGCGGAAGAAAAATAAGAATGGATAAACTCATTATCGAGGGTGGACAGCGTCTTGAAGGAACCGTCGCCATCAGCGGCGCGAAAAATGCGGTCCTGCCCGTTATGGCCGCGACTTTACTGACCTCGGGCAGAAACGTAATCAAGGGCGTGCCCCGTGTGCGCGATGTGTTCACCATGATTCGTCTGCTCGATTGCCTCGGCGCAAAACTCGAAAGCTTTGAAGGCGACACCCTGGTGATCGACACCTCAGGTGTGAATAACCCGGAGGCTCCTTACGATCTGGTGTCCACCATGCGGGCGTCTTGTCTGGTTCTTGGGCCGCTGTTAGCCCGACTGGGCCAGGCGAAGGTTTCTCTGCCTGGCGGGTGCGCCATCGGCGCCCGCCCTATGGACTTGCACATCAAAGGGCTTGAAATGCTCGGTGCCGAGATCGACCTCATTCAAGGTTATATTCACGGAGTCGCAAAAAAAGGACTTAATGGAAACCGTATTTATTTCGATACAGTGAGTGTGACCGGAACGGCAAATCTCCTGATGGCGGCCACCTTTGCCAACGGAGAAACGATTCTGGAAAATACCGCCCGGGAACCTGAAGTGGTTTTTTTAGCGGATGTTCTCAATCGTGCGGGAGCAAAAATCGAGGGTCAGGGAACCGATGTCATTGTCATTCAGGGGAAGGCCGGGTTGAAGCCGCTTGAATGCCGGATTTTTCCTGACCGCATCGAAGCCGGGACGTTCATGATCGCCGCCGCCATCACTCAGGGCGATGTGGAAATAACCAACTGCATTCCCCAGCATGTGGAGCCGCTCATATATAAATTACAGGAAGCGGGCATTCAGGTGGAGACGGGGGACAAGCGCATCAGAGTCCTCGGCAAAGCGGGTTTTAAATCGATCGATATCAAAACCCAGCCGCATCCGGGGTTTCCGACCGACCTGCAGGCACAGACCATGGCG
>UOGG01000076.1_pt1 | contig 24158 bp, 21 predicted proteins | sample 1990151 | NCBI WGS metagenome assembly UOGG01 (sample SAMEA4728526, study PRJEB27164) | hydrothermal vent metagenome | biome: marine basaltic hydrothermal vent biome; feature: marine hydrothermal vent; material: mineral | place: Pacific Ocean | collected 2011-06-14/2011-07-23 | depth 1741 m | reverse complement strand
AGGCATGTCGGCCTACGCCGTGGTTCTTCTGGAAAAGTAGGGTGGTTAGGTTTTCGTCTCCCCGGTTTTATCTTCAGGACAGGCTTTTTAAGGCAGGTGGCGGAGAAATCGGGGCGGTGACGGGGTGGTTTTTTTAAGGCTTTTTTTATGGCTGTTTTTATGATAGAATTTTTCGCTTTCCGGCTCGAAAATTAGTGTCAGCAAGACCTCCTAAGGAAACTACGAGTAGCGGAAGGATTGTCAGGTTTTCTGACCATACATTAATTTTTCCTCCGCCCTTGTCGGGTCCGGCAAGGATTGATTCCTTAAAGATTATTATATCGAATGGAAAACCGGGTCAGCCCTGAACAGCGCATAGTCATCACGGGGATCGGGCTAACGGCTCCGAACGGAAATAATCTGGCAGAATTCAGAAAGAACCTGCTGGCGGGAAAATCAGGAGTCCGAATATTTGAAACCCGGTATATGGGCGAAGTCCCCGCCGGTGTTTGTGATTTTGACGAGTTAAAGTATCAGAAAAGAAAGGCGCTGAGGAGAGGAACCCGGGCGGGATCGGTCTCCATTTATTGCGCTCAGGAAGCGGTTCAGGACGCTGGATGGGATATGGAGACACTCGACCGTTCCCGGATAGGCGTTTACTTGGGCGTGACCGAACACGGCAACGTCGAAACGGAAAATGAAGTTCATAACATCAGCCAGTACGGTTACGATGTAAAATATTGGTCGCACCATCACAACCCGAGGACGGTGGCCAACAACCCCGCCGGGGAAGTGACCTTGAACATGAAGATCACCGGGCCCCATTACACCATCGGGGCGGCCTGCGCGGCGGGCAATATGGGGGTCATCCAAGGGTTGCAGATGTTGCGTCTGGGCGAGGTGGACAAGGCGCTGGCAGGCGGGATTTCAGAGAGCATTCGCACCTTCGGTATTTTTGCGAGTTTCGACTCCGAAGGCGCGCTGGCAAGACACGAGGACCCGACCAAGGCCAGCCGGCCTTTTGATCGGGACCGTAACGGCATTGTCTGTTCCGAAGGCGGATGCGTCTACACGCTGGAGCGGTTGCCGGATGCTTTAAAGCGCGGCGCGAAAATTTACGGGGAGGTCGTGGGCTATGCCAGCAATTCTGATGCCCATGATTTTATCCTGCCGGAGCCTGTCAGGCAGGCGGAATGCATTCGTCTGGCGCTCAAGAAAGCGGGGTTACAGCCCGGCGACATGAACATCCTGAACACGCACTCGACGGCGACCAAGTTGGGCGATATTCAGGAATGCACGGCAATTAGAAGCGTGTTTGCTGGCGAAAAGAGCGTCTGGATCAACAATACCAAGAGTTTTATCGGCCATACGATGGGCGCCGCAGGAACTTTGGAGCTTGCGGGCAACCTGCCGGCGTTTGAGGACAACTGGGTTCATCCCACGATCAACCTGGACAATCTGGACCCGGATTGCGCGCTCGAAAATATTGTCGCCAATGAGCCGAAAAAGCTTGAAGTTGTGGACTATATAATGAACAATTCGTTTGGTATGTTTGGAATCAACTCGGTGCTCATCGTGAAACGGTTCCAGAGATAGTTTGTAGTTGAAATGTGGAGCAGATTTCCATAAAATCAGAATTTTAGCAGGAGGAGATTGATGACAGGAGAAGATGTCAGGCAAGCCATTATCAGCATATTAGTAGATATTGCTCCTGATGAGGATGTCAGTTCTATTAATGACGAGGACAATCTGAGGGATCAGATCGATCTGGATTCCATGGATTTTCTCGATATTGTGATGGAGCTTAGAAAGCGCTTCAATATCGAAGTGCCCGAAAAAGATTACGGACATTTAGCGACGATGGCCGGATGTGTCACGTACCTCGAACCCCTTCTAAAAGACCACCAGCTCGCCGGTTAAAAAAATTGCCGGCTTTTGATTCTCATTTCCCGCCATTTTTTAAAAGACTGAACACAATCCAAATTACGATTCCGCCCTGTGTGGTGAATAATAACGCGCTAGGGTTTTATTGTTTTTCTGGACTCGTGTACCCGTGCCGGGCATGAAGGCAAGGGAAAGAATATCACAAGCGTAGTAGTGATGAGTCCCATTTATCCTCCCCTATAAGGGGTGAAGCATGGAAAATCATGATGTCATAATCATCGGGGCGGGCCTGTCCGGCCTGGCCGCGGGCATTCGTCTGGCGCACTTCGATAAAAAAGTGTGCATCGTCGAAAAGCACATTGAGGTGGGCGGACTGAACTCCTTTTATGTGCGCAAGGGCCGCACCTTCGATGTGGGTCTGCACGCCATGACCAATTACACCCCCAAAGGCACTGGCCGCTCGCCGCTCGGAAAGTTGCTCAAGCAATTGCGCTTTAGGCATGAAGATTTTCAGCTCTGTCCGCAGAAAATGTCCGAGATCCGCTTCCCGGAAAAATCCCTGAATTTCACCAACGATTTTGAGTTTTTAAAGCAAGAGGTGGCCGAGCAGTTTCCCGACCAGATCGACGGGTTTCTTAAACTGGTGCATAAAATCGAAACCTTCGACGAACTGTCGCTGGAGGGAGACACCCAGACCCAGGCTCTTGAAGTTCTGCAAAGTTTCATCAGCGACCGTTTGCTGATCGACATGCTGTGTTGCCCCATCATGTATTACGGCAACGCCCGCGAACGCGACATGGATTTTTATCAGTTCGTCATCATGTTCAAAAGCATCTTCATGGAAGGGTTCGCCAAACCGTTGAAGGGCATGCACTTTCTGCTCGCGCTGTTGGTAGACAAATACAAAAACCTGGGCGGAGAACTGCGCCTGGGGGCGGAGGTCGAATCGATCGATGCGGACCAGGGCAAAGTCCGGTCGGTGACTTTAAAGGATGGGGATTGTTTGCAAGCCGAAACGGTCATCTCCTCCATGGGGTCGGTTGAAACCCTACGCAAGTGCCAGCCCGAGCTGACTCTTGAGGAAAACTGGCCGGTCGGGCAGTTGTCTTTCATGGAATCCATTTTTGTGCTGGACCGGGAACCAAAGGAACTGGGTTACGACAAGAGCATCGTGTTTTTCAACACCCGGCAGGAGTTTGAGTATCGGGTTCCCGATCAGTTGATCGATGTCACCAGCGGGGTGCTGTGTTGCCCCAATAATTTTGAGTACCCCGAACCCATGGCCGAAGGGATGCTGAGGCTGACCAACCTGGCCTCGGCCCGGTTGTGGAATGAACCTTCGCGCCGGGAATACATCCAGGCCAAAAAGGACTGCCGAGCTGAGGCATTGGAAGCATTGCATACATTTTTTCCCGATTTTCGTGATTCTGTGGTATTTTTAGACACGTTTACGCCCAAGACCATCCATAAATACACCGGACATTTGAACGGTGCGGTCTATGGGTCGCCACGCAAAATTAAAACCGGGGTCACCCCGGTCGAAAACCTGTTCATCTGCGGTACGGACCAGGGGTTTTTGGGCATCGTCGGTGCCACCTTGAGTGGCATTTCAATGGCGAACTTTCATGTGTTGCAGAAAGCCGCCGGATCATAAGAAACTATCTCAATAGTAATGCTTTATGGCTAAAGACTGGTTGAAAGGGGCAAAATCTTTTTACGATGTCGTCGTCATCGGAAGCGGTCTTGCGGGCATGACATCGGCCAACCTGCTGGCGCGCCTTGGGCACTCGGTCCTTCTAGCCGAGCACCATTACAACCTCGGCGGCATGGCCACCTGGTTCAAGCGCAAGGGCGGGCACGTCCTCGATATCTCCCTGCACGGCTTTCCCTGCGGGATGATCAAAACCCTGCGCAAATACTGGACCCCTGAAATGGCCAACTCGGTCATTCAGCTCAAAGGCATCCACTTCGACAATCCGCAATTTTCCGTGAACACCACCTTCGACAAGGTCGATTTCAGCCGCATTCTGGTAGAGCATTTCGGCATCATGAAGGATGTGATCGACGATTTTTTCAAGACCGCCCGCAACATGAATTTTTACGACGACATTGTCATGACCACCGGCGAGTTATTTGAAAAATTCTTTCCCGGCAGAAAAGATGTCTGGCGCTTTCTCATGGAACCGATCACCTACGCCAATGGCTCCACCCTGGACGACCCGGCCCTGACTTACGGCATCGTGTTTTCCAATTTCATGGACAAGGGAGTGTTCACCTTTCAGGGGGGGACGGATCAACTCATCAAAAAAATGAAAAAGGAGCTGTTGAAAAACGGTGTCGATATCCGCAACCACTGCATGGTTGAAAAAATTCATGTCGATGATAAAACCGTAAAAGGCGTCCGCATCAATGGGAAAGACATCGCCTGCAACGCGGTGTTGTCGAACTCCAACTTGCTGACCACCGTTCATGAACTGGTGGGGGATGACAAGTTCGATCCGCAATTTGTCGAGGAAGTGAAAAAAGTACGCCTGAATAACTCCAGTTGCCAGGTGTATATGGGGATTAAAAAGGGAGAGACCATCGATTATGTCGGTGATCTGCTGTTTTCCTCCGACGCCGACGAATACAATACGGAAAAGATTTTGAGCAAGAACGTCACCAGCCGGACCTTTTCGTTTTACTACCCCAACATCCGCCCCGGAACCAACCGCTATTCCATTGTCGCGTCCACCAACGCCAGGTATCAGGACTGGGCCACGCTCGATGACAAGACCTATGAAGTGGAAAAGAACCATTTGATCGAAGCCACTTTGAAGTCCCTTGAAAAATACGTTCCCGATATTCGCAAAAAAATTGACCATGTCGAAGCGTCCACGCCGAAAACTTTCAAACGCTACACCTTGCATCCCAGCGGGACATCGTTCGGCACCAAGTTTGAGGGATTGAAAGTCAGCCGCGATCTGCCCAAACAAATTTCCGGATTGTTTCATTCAGGCTCGGTCGGCATCATCATGTCCGGCTGGCTGGGGGCCGCAAATTACGGTGTCATCGTGGCCAACGAAGTGGACAAGCTGGTCCGCGTTTTAAACACCAAAAAAGAATTGATCTCCGCATCCGTATAAGCTGTCACCTAATGTTGATTTCCGTTTTGTATCGCAACCTTCCGATCATTCCTTCAGAGCCATCCCATGAAATTTGATTTTTCAGGTCAAACCGCCATTGTGGTTGGAGGCACCCGGGGCATTGGCCGCGCCGTATCAGAAGCGTTCCTGCAAGCGGGGGCGAAAGTCATCGCCACCTATCAAGGCAACGATCAGGCCGCAGGTGAATTTGAAAACGCCAACGCTGAACACGCCGACCGGCTGGACCTCCATAAATTCGATGTCGCACAATACGATCAGGTGGAAAATTTTTTTCGCGTTGTGGAAGAAAAACACGGCCCCTTCCAGATCCTGGTCAACAGCTCCGGCATCCGCCGGGATTCCGTCGTCGGGCTGATGAATGAAACCGACTGGCAACAGGTGATCGCCACCAATTTGACGGGAACCTTCAATGTCTGCAAACAGGCAGTGCTCGGTCTCATGCGCAAACGCTACGGCAGAATCATTCTCATCACCTCGCCCGTAGGAAAATTCGGGTTCGCCGGTCAGTCCAATTATGCCGCATCGAAAGCCGGGCAAGTGGCGTTCACCCGTTCGTTGTCAAAAGAGGTGGCGAGCCGAAAGATCACCGTCAACTGCGTGTCGCCCGGTTTCATCGAAACCGATTTCATCGCCGATCTGTCAGAGGAGCAACGCAAAGGCTATGTCGCCATGGTCCCCCTGAAACGCTTTGGAACGACCGAGGAAGTTGCCCATTCTGTCTTGTTTTTGGCTTCAAAGGAATCGTCTTACATCACGGGAACCGTGAACGAGGTCACCGGCGGGTTATAACCTCGCCACGCGAGGAGGGAGCTTGGGCCTGACGCTACGCGAGGCCCTGAAAACGTCTGGTCAGCAAGGTTTGCCATTTGGGTCCAGCGTTCACGCTGGCCACAGCTTTTAAACGAAAACTATTTTAGGGAACCCTGTCCGCTTGCGGCAAGGTCGTTCATTCCATGCAAGAATTTCTTCAATACATTCCCCATCGTCCGCCTTTCCTGTTTGTCGACCGTGTCGTGTCCTGCACCGAAGACAGCATTGAAGCCCAAAAAGACATAAAACCAGAAGAGCCGTTTTTCAAGGGGCATTACCCCGGTCGCCCCATCATGCCGGGGGTCCTCATACTGGAGTCGGTGTTTCAGACAGGCGCTATTCTCATGGGCAAACGCCTTGGAGGTACGGAGGATAGGGTGCCTGTCGTCACCCGCGTGAATCATGTCAAGTTCAAACACGCCGTTCTGCCGGGGGACACGATGGCGATTGAGGTGAAACTGACCGAAGAGGTGGAGCCCGCCTGTTTTTTGTCCGGGCGCGTGAAAGTGAACGGAAAAACAGCGGCGACGGTGGATTTCGCCGTCATGCTGGTGGAGGAAGTGAAATAACAGGACTTAGGTATTTGGATATGTTTGTTTTTTGCAATCGCCAACAAGAAGAGGGCATTGCATGACTCGTCGTTGCGAGGAGTCCTTCGGCAAGCTCAGGACAGGCTCCGGCGAAGCCGTTATAATACTCCCAAGCTTTCGTGCCCCGTAGGGGTATGTGATGGCGTCTTTGATTCTTCTATTAAGCAAGAATAACAGGTCGAGAACATCAAATGAGTTTTTTAAATCTGGCAGGCAAAACATTTCTGGTGGTCGGTGTCGCCAACAAGAAAAGCGTGGCCTTTCATATCGGTAAAATTTTGGCCGAAGAGGGCGCCCGTGTGCTGTACAGCGTGCGCTCAGAAGAACGCAGGAAAACCGTCGGCAAGCTGGTGGGCGACTCCTCTGTGTATGTGTGCGATGTCGAGCGGGAAGAAGAAATCGATCGTCTCCGAAAAGAAGTCGGGAAAGATTGCGCTAAAATCCACGGCATTCTGCATTCCGTAGCCTTCGCTAATTACGCAAGCGGGGCCAGACCATTTCATGAAACGGGCAAAGCGGATTTTTTGCAATCCATCGACATCACCTGTTTTTCCCTCATCCAACTGGCGAACGCCTTCAAGGATCTATTGGATGAGCAGGCGTCCGTCGTCACCGTGTCCATCTCCACCACGCGCATGGCGGCGGAAAATTACGGTTACATGGCCCCGGCCAAGGCCGCTCTGGATTCGTCACTGTGCTTCCTGGCAAAATCATTCAGTGCGTTTTCAAACATCCGTTTCAACTCTGTCAATGCCGGTCTGCTGAAAACTTCCGCCTCCGCCGGGATTCCAGGTTACGTCGATTCCTATCTTTACGCCGAAGAACTCACCCTCCGAAAGAAAGCCCTGACCACTCAGGAAGTCGCCAACGCGGCGGTGTTCCTGCTCAGCGAACGGGCAAGCGGCATCAACGCGCAAGGCATTGTGCTGGATGTCGGCATGTCCATCAACTACTTCGACCGGGACATGGTGAAAAAAGCCATGAAGCCTGAGTAGTTTTCCTGCACGCTGTTTCAGTTCCCCCCACAAAAATTAGCTTTCTTTCTGCGAGAAAGAAGTAAACTTTATTTAATTCCCACCAGTGGGTTTGATACCCCGTGGCTTGCCACGGCTTTTAAATAAAACCCCTTGCAGGATACCCCGTCCGCTTGCGGACAAGGTCGTTCATTTTTAGCGGGAAATTCCTACAAGCTTTATTGACTGTTGATAACTCAACGGTTATAATGACTTACAGTCACTGTTTGGGTGAGATATATTTGAGTGGTGTAAAAAAGTAAATTAGGTGATACCTCCTGCCTTCTACCTTAGAACACCTTGGAGAAAAAAAGTCATGACGTGGACTATTCAGAAAAAAATGATCCTGACTCTGCTATTAGTGGGTCTGGGTCCTATGGGAGTATTCACCTGGTATTCAACGAGCCAGATAAGTGAGGCATTGTTGGAGACCAATAAGGAACGTCTGGTTTCTCTGCGTGAAGCGAAAAAGCTCCAGGTAGAAAATTATTTCAAGCAAATCGAAGGGCAGGCCATTACTTTTTCAGAAAGTCGAATGGCCGTCGACGCGGTTCAAAAATTCAACTCGGCATTTAAAGACCTGGAATCTGAAGCTGATGGTTTCTATGAAACCGGCGAGGAGAGCCGGCTTAAGGAACGCTATCAATATCAGCAAAAGAATACATTTGGCGCCCCAGCCGATGCGGCTTCCCGCTGGTTTCCAAAAGATAAAACAGCCCAGTTGCTCCAGTCCATTTATATTTCCGAAAATCCCAATCCCATCGGGGCAAAGGAGAAGTTGAGCGCCGGGTCCGACGGCAGTACCTACAGTGAACTGCATGAGCAATATCATCCCATCATCCGTAATTATCTGGAGAAATTCGGTTACTACGATATTTTTCTGGTGGACCTTATTTCCGGAAATATCGTGTATTCCGTGTTTAAGGAAGTGGATTTTGCCACCAGTTTGAAAGATGGGCCTTATGCTAATACTGGGCTTGGGCGGGTTTTTAAAGCCGCGGCAAATGCCGATAAAAATGATTTTGTAATTCTGGATGACTTTGCCTCCTACGCACCCTCCTACAATGAACCAGCGTCTTTCATCGCCTCGCCCATTTTTGACGGCGATTTTAAAATCGGCGTTCTCATCTTTAAAGCACCTATAAATAGGATCGACGCGGTGATGACCAGTAATGAAAACTGGAAAAATGTTGGTCTGGGGGAATCCGGGGAGGTTTATCTCGTGGGACCAGACTACAAAATGAGAAATAACTCACGTTTTCTGATTGAAAATCCAGAAGGATATTTCAAGTTGCTGAAGGACTTGGGGGAGAACGCTCAGGTTATTGAGAAGCAAAAAGTTTTAAAAACTTCGATCGGCATCAGCGAAGTCAAAACTTCCGGTTCCACTCAGGCAATTGAGGGGAAAACGGGGTTTGATATGTTTCCTAATTACCGTGGAGTTAATGTGCTGAGCGCGTTTTCATCGGTAAAAATTGCGGGTTTGCACTGGGGAATACTCGCTGAAATCGACGAGGCGGAAGCCTTCGCGACCAGGGACGCAATAAAAAATAAGCTTTTGATGATTTCCTTTATATTTGCCGGATTGATTACTGTATTTGGTTACTGGTATAGCCGTAAATTTTCTTCGCCGATCATTGAACTGACCAGCTCCATGAAAGATTTTGCGATGGGCGATCTCAAAAATATGCATGAGTTGGATATTCGCTCTGAGGATGAGGTTGGCATCATGGCAAAGTCTTATAATTCGTTGCTCAGCGGTATAAAATGCTTTTTGAATAATACGCAAGGTCTAATGAAAGGAACTCTCGACAAAAAGCAGTGCTTTGGCCTTGAGGGTGAATTTGAAGAAAACCTGCTGACGATGGTGAAGCAAGTGGAAGCCAAAAAAATTTCGGATGAGGAAACCAACAAGATCAAGCAGATGGTTGAAAGCATGAGCACCAATGTTATGCTGGTGGACACAGACTTGAAACTGCAATACATGAATCCTGCGTCACTCAATACGTTTAAAAAACTTGAATCCTATTTACCGGTGAAACCCGAACAGATGATCGGTCAGTCGATCGATATTTTCCATAAAAACCCGGAACATCAGAGAAAGATTCTAGCCGACCCGAAAAACCTCCCGCATCAGGCGCAGATCCAATTGGGGCCTGAAGTTCTCGATCTCAACATTGTGGGGATCAAAAATATCGTAGGGGAGCAGGTAGGAATCATGGCGGCATGGTCGATTATTACCGAACTGTTGGAAAATGAAAAATCCGCCAGAGAAGCTGCCAAACGGGAAAAAACGCAGGCCGAAGAACTGAAAATCAAAGTCGATAGTATGCTGGAAGTGGTCTCAGCCGCAGTTGGTGGGGATCTGACCCGGGAAGTGACGGTCAAGGGTGAGGATGCCATCGGCCAGATGGGCGAAGGTTTGTCCCAGTTCATGCAAAAGATGTGCACCAGTATCCAGGCCATCGGTCACAACGCAGAAACTCTGGCATCTGCCTCCGAGGAATTGACTGCAACCAGCCAGCAGATGGCGGGGAATGCGGAAGAAACCTCGGCGCAGTCGGGCGTAGTTTCCGCCGCATCGGATGAAGTCAGTAAAAACGTGCAGACGGTCGCCACCGGCGCCGAGGAAATGAGCGCCAGCATCAAGGAGATCGCGCAGAACGCCACCGAGGCATCGCGTGTCGCCGCTGAAGCGGTGACGGTCGCCCAGACCACGAACGCCACCATCAGCAAGCTGGGTGAGAGTTCAGCGGAGATCGGTCAGGTGGTCAAAGTCATCACCTCCATCGCGGAACAGACCAACCTGCTGGCTTTGAATGCGACGATTGAAGCCGCAAGAGCGGGTGAGGCCGGTAAAGGCTTTGCGGTGGTGGCCAACGAAGTGAAAGACCTCGCCAACCAGACCGCGAAAGCGACTGAGGAAATCAGCGGTAAAATCGGCGCCATACAGGCCGATACTAAAAGTTCGGTGGATGCGATTGCCGAGATATCCGAGGTCATCAACAAGATCAACGACATCTCCAACACGATCGCCAGCGCGGTAGAAGAGCAAACGGCGACCACAGCAGAGATCGGGCGCAATGTGGGCGAGGCGGCAAAAGGAACTGCCGAGATCGCGCAAAACATCACCGGCGTCGCCCAGGCGGCAGAGAGCACCACGCAAGGCGCCGCCGATACTCAGGGAGCCTCCAGCGAGCTTTCCAAGATGGCGACGGAACTGCAAAGCCTGGTCGGTCAGTTTAAGGTTTAAAAGCTGGCATCAAATAAGCGCATCAGAAAAAGGGGAACGGGGCATAAAAGCCCGTTCCCCTTTTTTTATTCCCACCAGTGGGTTTGATACCCCGTGGCTTGTCACGGCTTTTAAATAAAACCCCTTGCAGGATACCCCGTCTGCTTGCGGCGGGGTCGTTCATTTTAAGGTGGGGTGGTTCTTAAAACTGCTTTAAGAAGCGCAGGTCGTTTTCAAAAAACAGGCGAATGTCGTTGATCCCGTATTTGAGCATGGCGATGCGTTCGATGCCCATGCCAAAGGCGAACCCTGTCCATTTTTCAGAATCGTATTTCACTGACTTGAACACCGCCGGGTCGACCATCCCCGCGCCCATGATTTCCAGCCACCCGGTTTGGGAGCACACTCGACAGCCTTTTCCAGAGCACATGACGCAGCGGATGTCTATCTCGGCGCTCGGGCAGGTGAAGGGGAAAAAACTCGGACGAAAGCGGACCTCGGTTTGCTCGCCAAAGATCTGATGTAGAAAAATATTGAGCACGCCTTTGAGGTGGCTGAAAGAGATATTTTCGTCCACCATCAACCCTTCGATCTGGTGAAACATCGGCGTGTGCGAAACATCCGAATCACAGCGGTACACTTTTCCGGGAGCGATGATGCGCAAGGGCGGCTGTTGGTTTTCCATGACGCGGATCTGCACCGGCGACGTGTGCGTCCGCAAAACCACTTCGTCTTCGATATAGAAGGTGTCCTGCATGTCGCGGGCGGGATGATCCTTCGGGATGTTGAGAGCCTCGAAATTATAATAGTCGGTTTCAATTTCCGGCCCTTCTTCCACCTGAAACCCCAGGCTGAAAAAAACGGTGGTGATTTCTTCTAATACCCTGGAAATGGGGTGGATGGAACCGGTCAGCTCTTTTTTCCCTGGCAGGCTGGTGTCAAACCCTCCATGACCGGCCTTTGTTTGCGGACCGGTTTTTTCCAGCGCCTCTGCTTTGTCCGTCAGCAGTTGCTCGATGTGTTGTTTGAGTTCGTTGATCTTTTTGCCGACAAGGGGTTTTTCTTCCGCCGATACCGACCGCAGATCCTTCATGATCTGAGACACGCACCCCTTTTTGCCGAGAAAATCGATGCGCAATTGTTTCAATTGTTCGAGGGAAGAACAATCGCCGACCTTGTTGTTAAAGTCTTCTTTGAGTTGTTGGATTTTTTCGATCATAGCGACCAGCGTGACGCTGGACCCAATATTAACGGGCGATGGGTTTATGGCTGAATATACTTATCGGGTGCTGAGTTTTTTCTCCAGAGGTTTGCGGGACCCGTGAGCATGTGATATTCGACCTTTGCCTTCATGTCCCATAGGGGGTAAAGCGAGCGGAGCCTAACTTTTCCCCTCCATGTAGGTGGGGTCAGGCCAGTTTGGCTTCGGCGGTTTTTGTCAACGCCTTAAAAGCGTCCGCATTGTGGATGGCCATGTCGGAAAGAACTTTTCGGTCCAGATCAATTTGAGCGAGCTTCAAGCCGTGCATGAATTGGCTATAGGTCAATCCCTGGGCTCGGACAGCGGCGTTGATACGGACGATCCAAAGCCGTCTGAACTCGCGCTTGCGGACCTTACGGTCACGATAGGCATAGCACAAACCTTTCTCAACGGATTCTCGGGCTTTTCGGTAGGCCTTGCTCCGAACGCTCCGGAAACCGGAGGCCATTTTGAGTATTTTTTTCCTTCTATTTCTTGCTACTGTACCGTTAACTGCGCGGGGCATTCACTCTCTCCTGTAATGTAGGTATGTCTTGAATCAATAAGGAAGCATGACCTTCATGCGTCTCGCGTCCCCTGTCGACATGGTCGTGGATTTTCTCAAATTACGTTTTCTCTTGGTGGACTTGGTCGTCAGGATATGGCTGGAATAGGCCTTGTTGCGGACTATTTTCCCCGTACCGGTTTTCCTGAACCGCTTGGCGGCACCTTTGTTTGTTTTCATTTTGGGCATAAAATTCTCTCAAATATTTTGTTAAATATTTTTTAGTTGGCCAACCGCTCTTTACTGGCCCTTTCTTTTCGTATTGGGCGCCAGAATCATGACCAGCGTACGGCCTTCCTGCTTGGCAGAAGATTCGACTATGGCGATTTCTTCGGTATCTGCGATGATACGGTCGAGCAATTTGAAGCCGTTTTCCCGATGGACAATTTCCCGACCTTTAAAAAATATCACGACCTTGGCCTTGTCTCCCGCTTCGATAAAACGCGTGACATGTTTCAGCTTGAAGTCATAATCGTGCTGGTCGGTATTGGGGCGAAACTTGACTTCTTTGAGGTGAACGATTTTCTGGTTCTTTTTGGCTTCGTGCAATTTCTTGCTTTGCTTGTATTTGAACTTGCCAAAATCCATGATCCTGCAGACCGGCGGATTGGCCGTCGGGGCCACTTCCACGAGGTCGAGGTTGTCTTCCTGGGCCATGTTGATAGCGTCCTCGGTGAGGAAAACTCCCATCTGTTCACCGTCATCACCGATCACGGCTACTTCCTTGACTCGTATCATTTTGTTGATACGCTGCTTCTGAGCTTTAATTAACCTGTCTCCAAAAAATTATAACCTGTTATAAATCAATCTGGTTCCTGCTAACTAAGGGAAACGATCACAGACAATCGATGGTCTTTTCCCGAACCAGAGTTTTCACTTCCTCAACAAATGTTTTCAGATCCAGAGTTCTGGACTCCTTGGACCGCCGCTTTCTAACCGCCAACGTGTTGGCCTCGACTTCTTTTTCACCCAGAGCGATCATGTAAGGGATTTTCTGGAGCTGAGCCTCACGGATTTTGAACCCAATCTTCTCATTTCGCAAGTCTTTTTCTACCCGGATGCCTTCATTTTCCAATTCCCGGGCAATTTCATCCGTATACGAATGCTGGTTATCGGTGATCGGAAGCAGAATCACCTGCACCGGCGCCAGCCAGAGAGGAAAAGCGCCAGCATAATGTTCGATCAGACAGCCAAAAAACCGCTCCAAAGACCCCATCAACGCACGATGGATCATGATCGGTTGCTTGCGTTGGCCGTCATCTTCAATATAGCTTATGTTGAATCGCTGGGGAAGGTTAAAATCCACCTGCACGGTAGAAACCTGCCAATAGCGGTTCAGGCTGTCCTTGATCTTGATGTCGATTTTGGGGCCATAAAACACGCCTTCGCCAGGGTCGACCTCGTATTCCAACTCGGTTTTTTCCAGCGCCGATTTCAGCGCCTGGGTGGCGGTTTCCCAATCGTCCTGGGAACCGACGAATTTATCCGGCTGGGTGCTGAGATAGACTTTGTATTCCAGAAACCCGAACGCTTTGAGGATGAACAGGATCAGACCCAGCACCTTGATCAGTTCTTCCTCGATCTGACTGGGCCGGCAGAACAAATGCGCGTCGTCCTGAGTGAACCCGCGCACCCTGAGCAGGCCATGCAGAACGCCGGAGCGCTCGTAACGGTAAACCGTGCCCAGTTCGCCGAAGCGGATGGGAAGGTCGCGGTAACTGCGCAGTCTGCTCTGGAAAATTTTGATGTGGAACGGGCAGTTCATGGGTTTCATGACGTATTCTTTGCCCTCGATATCCATGGGCGAAAAAATATTGTCTTTGTAAAAATCCATGTGACCGCTGGTTTTCCAAAGGTCGACTTTGGCGGCGTGCGGGCTGTACACCATTTCGTAACCGTTTTTGTAATGCTCGCTTTTCCAGAAGTCTTCCATTAGACCGCGGATTCTGGAACCCTTGGGGTGCCAGAGGATCATGCCGGGGCCAATGTCGTCGGTCACGGAAAATAAATCCAGTTCCTTGCCCAATTTGCGGTGGTCGCGCTTTTTGGCTTCCTCCAAACGGTTCAGATAGACACGCAACTCTTTTTTGTTGTGCCATGCGGTGCCGTAGATTCTCTGCAACCCGGCATTGCGTTCATCGCCCCGCCAATAGGAAGCCGAGGTGTGCAACAGCTTGAACGATTTCAAATCGCCGGTTGAGGCGACATGCGGCCCACGGCAAAGGTCGGTGAATTCGCCTTGAGTGTAAATCGAGAGCGCGTCGCCCGAATCAATGTCGTCGATGATTTCGCGTTTAAATGACTCGCCCATTTCGGCGAACAGTTTGAGAGCGTCCTCGCGCGGGATTTCCTTGCGCGCGATTTCAAGATCTTGTTTGACCAGCTCCTGCATGCGCGCTTCGATTTTTTCCAGATCGTCCGGGACGAATGGTTTCTCCCTGAAAAAATCGTAATAGAAACCGTCCTCGATCACAGGACCGATCGTCACCTTGGTTTCCGGGAACAGCTGTTGTACCGCCTGCGCCATGAGGTGGGCAGTGCTGTGCCGGATGGTTTCCAGATCAAATTTTTCGTTCGGGTTGCTCATTGTTTTTTTTGCGATTCTTTCTTACTCTATGATATTGCACCCGTGTGCAACGATGCCCAAAGGGTTCGTCCACCAAACTCGACCCATCGGTTTGTTAGGGATTTCCTCATGAACGGAAGGTGAAACTCCTCGCCCGGATAAAAAGCGTGTTATTCAGGTCGCCTGCGGATCGCCTGAATGGGCTCAAAATTTCAGCTGACTCTCAATTCACCTTGGGGGAACAAAAAAATATAGGCACGGGCGGTTTCGAACCGCCGACCCCTTGCATGTCAAGCAAGTACTCTACCCCTGAGCTACGCGCCTGAATTTATTATGGTTGCCTATTCTAATGCGAATCCTGCATTTGTCAACCCCACTACGTGGGGAGGATAAGTTAGGCTCAGCTCACTACGTTCACGAGCCCCGAAGAAACTATGACCCATCAACCTTTTTATCGTCATCGCGAGCCGCCAAAGGTGGCGTGGCCGTTATATTATTCCTTAGCTTTCGTGCCCCGAAGGGGTAGATCCAGGGTCTCTGGATTGCTTCGCTTTGCTCGCAAAGACGATCAGTTTATTTCTTCGAAAAGCAGAATGTAGCTTGTCATAAACCCATTGTTCGTTATGTTTCATCCTGCGGTACGCTTACTCACCTCGCAACGATGGTTATGCAAAGGTCGCTTTCACGCAGGGGGAGCCGATGGTTCTCTTAATCGAGGGGTTCAAGTGCTCTTTTTTTACAGGTCCTCCTGTGTAGCAGGCTCGCTGTATATTTGATTGCCGTTGTTTTTGAACGTCTTGGACATTTCCTTCATACCTTCTTCCAGCGCTTCTTTTTCTTCAAGGCCCTTCTTTTCAGCGTAATCGCGCACGTCTTGAGTGATTTTCATGGAGCAAAAGTGCGGCCCGCACATGGAGCAGAAATGCGCCACCTTGGCGGAATCGGACGGCATGGTTTCGTCGTGAAACTCGCGCGCTCTCTCCGGGTCGAGCGACAGATTGAACTGGTCTTCCCAGCGGAACTCGAACCGGGCCTTGCTGAGTGCATCGTCGCGCACCCGCGCTCCCGGATGACCCTTGGCTACGTCCGCCGCGTGGGCGGCGATCTTGTAGGTGATGACACCTTCTTTCACGTCGTCCCGGTCGGGCAGTCCCAGATGTTCCTTGGGCGTGACATAGCACAGCATGGCGCACCCGTACCAGCCGATCATGGCGGCACCGATGCCGCTGGTGAAATGGTCATATCCAGGCGCGATGTCCGTGGTCAACGGCCCCAGGGTATAAAACGGCGCTTCATGGCAATCTTCCAACTGTTTGTCCATGTTTTCTTTGATCAGGTGCATGGGCACATGGCCGGGGCCTTCAACCATTGTCTGCACTTCGTACTTCCAGGCGACTTTGGTGAGCTCCCCAAGGGTTTTCAATTCTGCGAATTGAGCTTCATCGTTGGCATCGGCGCTGGAGCCGGGCCGTAAGCCATCGCCTAAAGAAAAGCTGATGTCGTAGGCCTGCATGATTGCGCAGATGTCCTCAAAATGCGTGTACAGGAAGTTTTCCTTGTGGTGCGCCAGACACCATTTGGCCATGATGGCTCCGCCACGGGAAACAATTCCCGTGACCCTTTTGGCGGTCATGGGAACATAAGCCAGAAGCATCCCGGCATGAATAGTGAAATAATCCACGCCCTGCTCGGCCTGTTCGATGAGCGTGTCGCGGTAAATTTCCCAGGTCATTTCTTCCGCTTTGCCTTCGACTTTTTCTAACGCCTGATAAATGGGAACGGTGCCGATGGGAACGGAAGAATTGCGGATGATCCATTCGCGCGTGTCGTGGATATTTTTTCCGGTGGAAAGATCCATCACCGTGTCCGCACCCCAACGCGTGGCCCACACCATTTTTTCGACTTCCTCCTCGATGGAGGAGCTGACGGCAGAGTTGCCTATATTGGCGTTAATTTTAACGAGGAAGTTGCGCCCGATAATGATGGGTTCCACTTCCGGGTGGTTGATGTTGATCGGGATGATGGCGCGCCCCAAAGCGATTTCGTCGCGCACAAATTCCGGGGTGATTTCGTTGGGGATGCTGGCGCCGAACGAGTTGCCCTGGAGGCGTTTTTCGCGTTCCGGGTCCTGATTAAGCTCCACCCGGCGCTGGTTTTCGCGGATGGCGATGAATTCCATTTCCGGGGTGATGATGCCCTGACGGGCGTAATGCATCTGGCTGACATTTTTGCCCGCTTTGGCGCGCAGGACTTCCATGTTTTTGCGGTCGAACCGGCGCACGCCTTCGTTTTGATCCTCGCGCTTGTAACCGTTGTCGTTGGGCACGATGGCACGGCCTTCGTAGGCTTCGACATCGTTCCTGTCTGCGATCCAATTTGCCCGAATGGGCTTTAATCCTTTGTAAGGGTTGATCTCGACGTTGGGGTCGGTGTAGGGCCCTGATGTGTCGTATACCAGGATGGACTCTTTGGGTTCGTGTCCGTTACCGCCATTGCCATTGCCGTCATTTTCCGAATGCGGGGTCTGGCCGGTCAGGGTGATTTCTCTGAAAGGCACGCGGATGTCTTTGTGTATGGACCCCGCGACATATATTTTTTTTGAGTTGGGCGATACCGGGTGCGTGGTCAATTGGTTGAGCTTGTTGCCGTTGTCGGATTCGTTGTCGGTCATGTTATTTATCTCCTTCCGAAGAATTGCATGTATTCAAAAGATTCTTGTTTTATATCGGGACCGTTCCAGATGCCGGAGATCAGGGCGATGCCATGAGCGCCTTCTGCAAGAACGGTTGAGACACGGTCTTTACTGATTCCTCCCAGTGCCAGCACCGGGAGGGCGACTTCCTTACAAACGGCCCGCAATTTTTCCAGCCCCTGGGGCGGACCGTATTCCTTCTTCGACGGCGTTGCAAAAATAGGGCTGAAGGTGATGAAATCGGCCCCGTTTTTTTCCGCCTGCCGGGCTCTATCCAGAGAATGGGTTGAAACGCCCACCAGCAGATGGGGATAACACGCCTTGACTTCATTGGCGGGCATGCCATCTTCCGGTAAATGCACGCCGTCGGCCTCGACCATCAGCGCGATGTCCACCCGGCCGTTGATGTAGAGCCTGGCGCCGTAACGCTCGGTCATCTGCCTGAGCACCACCGCGAGAGAATGCAGGTCTTTTAACGGCAAATCTTTTTCCCGCAATTGCAGGTCGCGCACCCCGCCTTTGAGCGCGGCCTCGATACTGTCCAGCAGACAGTCTCTCTGAAACCGTTTGCAGTCCGTAATCAAATAAACTTTCAGCCAGTCCGGCTGAACTTCGGCCACCCCTTTTATCAGACGGGTTGTCATCCTTAAAAATCGGTTCGGGTTTGATCCAAAGCCTGGCTCCTTTAAATAATGTCCATCAATCCTTCCAGCGGACTGCTGGCGGATGCGTATAATTTTTTTGGAATCCGCCCGGCTTCATACGCGAGCCTGCCACTCTCGACTGCCATCTTCATGGCCAGGGCCATTTTGAGGGGATAGTCGGCCCCGGCGATCGCGGTGTTCATCAGGATCCCATCGACCCCAAGCTCCATCGCCCGGCTGGCATCGGACGCGGTGCCCACGCCGGCGTCGATGATCACGGGAACGCTGACCGCTTCCTGAATGAGCCGGATATTGTAGGGATTGCGAATGCCCAACCCAGACCCGATAGGCGCGGCCAAAGGCATGACCGCCACGCACCCCAAGTCCTCCAGTTTTTTACACAACACCACGTCGTCGGTGCAATAGGGCAATACCTGAAAGCCGTCCTGAACGAGCAGTTTGGATGCCTCCAGAGTCGCTTCGTTGTCGGGGAACAGGGTTTTTTCGTCGCCGATGACTTCCACTTTAACAAAATTGCCAAGCCCGGCTTCTCTTGCCAACTGACAGGTCATGACCGCTTCTTTCACGGAATAGCACCCGGCGGTGTTGGGCAAAAAGATGTATTTTTTTGGGTCGAGGTGGTTGAGGAGCGAGTCTTTCGAGGTGTCGAGCTCGATCCTTCGGACCGCGACAGTCACGATTTCTGCGCCGGAAATTTCAATGGCGATGCGGGTTTCATCAAACGAAGCATATTTGCCGGTGCCGACGATCAGGCGCGAGGTCAGAGTCTTGTCGCCGATTTGAAAAGTTGGTTTTTCAGCAGTGGCTGTGTCATTCATGGAAGTATCTTCTCTTTAAAGGCTTGGGAGCCGGATTGCTTAACTTGAAAAGTTGGTTTTTCAGCAGTGGCTGTGTCATTCATGGGAGTATCTTCTCTTTAAAGGCTTGGGAGCCGGATTGCTTGACTTGAAAAGTTGGTTTTTCAGCCGTGGCTGTATTGGTCACGGGAAGTTCTTTTTCTTTAGGTTTAAAAGGCTGATTGCTTAACTTGAAAACTTTGTTTTTCAGCAATGGCTGTGTCCTTCATGAGAGTGTCTTTTCTTTGAAAATATTTTTAGTGCGGGTTTACACCCCGCCGCCGACCGCGTGTACAATTTCTATTTGATCCCCTTCCTTAACAGAGGTTTCCGGATATTTTGATTTTGGGATCACTTGAGAGTTGAGGGCCACCGCGATATTGGGGGCGTTGATGGCAAGCTCCTTTACCAGTTCGGTCACGGTACTGCTGGAATGGACCTCTCGTTCTTTGCCATTGATGGTCAGTTTCACCCGATTCTCCAGAATATATTTTCTGCTTATAAAACAGATGGTTTGGGGGTACAATTGATGCGTTCAAAAATGTGACCAAATTACTTCCCGAAACCCTGGGAGCAATGTTACTCTTTCTTCTTACAAGGAAACCCGGAGTGCCCTTTGGATAAAGAAAACAGCTCTTGAGTGTGTAATAGTTGAAAACTTTCAGGAGTGTTGGGTGTACAACCCGCTAGGATGACTGGAACTTGAAGGAAAAAAGGAAAAGCTGTTGTCCTGTTTTCAGGGTCACAGCGTGAGGGAATTGCAACGCCTGTTTAGAAGGCGGTTTCACTTCCCTTCGCTGGTATAACCCAGATCAGGTTCCAAGGGTCATCCTAATAAGGAAATCTCAGTTGGAACAACACCCCTAGTGATTCGCCTAGGATTGGATAATTTTGTTAGTAAGTCAAGAGATATTGATGGAATTTTATCAAGGAATAACACCGAAACTATGATTATGGAAAATAAAATGTTGAAGCGCTGGCTGATTGCAGGAATATTGATCGTGGCTCAAGGTTGCGCAGGCACGACATTGAACCCGTTTGTCGAAAAACCTTATTTTGCGACCCCTCCCACCGAAATTTCCCGGGACGATAAAGAGCTGTTTGACAGGGCTTTGTTTCGACAGACCAACAACCGGGTTCAACCCGCCATCAAGGTTTGGGGGCAGTTCCTGGAAAAGTATCCGCGTTCGTTTGAAGCGCATAACAACCTCGGACTGGTTTATTTTGAAGACGATCAATTAGACGCCTCGATCATCGAACTGGAAAAGGCGTTGTCTCTCGAACCCAGCGAATCGAAGATAACGAATAACCTGATCCGAGCCCTGAATTTCAAGTCCCTGCTTTATCGAGAGGCCAATGATTACAATCGCGCGGTCGATACCCTGAAGCGGGTCCAGGAAATTTCCTCCCCGGAAGAAAAAGAAAAAGTCGGCTATCGCATCGAGAATTATGAAATCAAGGCGTTTGAACAGGCAAAACGCGCCAATACTTTAGAAGCGTATCAAGGGTTTCTCATCCGCTACCCAAAAAGCTCTAAAAACTCCGACGAAGCCCGGATGAAGATTGAGGGCTTGAAACCAATGGAAGGCGCTATTCCGAGTAAAGAAGAAGTTCTTTCCAGAGTTCCGCCTGTGAGCATGGGCAGTGAAGAAATGGCGGCGGGTGATGCTCTGCTCGAAGGTTCCCTGATGGAGAGTGGAAGCAAAGCAAACATGGAAGGCGTAACCCGCGGGATGAAGGGGCTGGCGGGAAAAAAGATGGGGGCGGTCGTCCGTGACCTCAAGCCACCGGTGGAAGAAAAAATGGAAGCCATGAAAATGGAAGCCATGAAAAATGTTGATCTGTCCGATAAAGCCGCAACCGTCACGGAAACCATGAAAAATGTTGATCTGCCCGGTAAAGCCGCAACCGTCACGGAAACCATGAAAAATGTTGATCTGCCTGGTAAAGCCGCAACCGTCACGGAAGCCATGAAAAATGTTGATCTGTCCGATAAAGCCGCAACCGTCACGGAAACCATGAAAAATGTTGATCTGCCCGGTAAAGCCGCAACCGTCACGGAAACCCTGCCCAATGGATTCATCCCCGTGCAACCACTGGAAGTCCCGCTCAGTGGCGAGCAGAAAATAAAAATCGCCACCCAGCCCGATCCCAAGCCTGCGACCGGCATCGACCCTTTTTCTAATCCGGTCAAACTCAAGGCAAATACGGGTACGCTCAAAAAACTGGAACCCAGTCTCGAGGCAAGTGTCGATCCTCTGTCCAACCCGGAATCCAGGTTGAAGGCAGAAGCCAACCCATACTCCAAACCGAAATCTGAAACTATCAGCCCGAATACGGGTGTTCCCGTTACGGCACAAAACCTTTCCTCAAAGATCGCGGCCCGAGCCCAAAGAAAGAAAGTCAAAATCGTTACCAACAAAGACCCTCTCCGTATTCGGGCCCGTCCGACATCTCAATCCAAGGTTCTGGCGACTGTGGCCAAAGGTTCGCTGGTTCCTTTCGTCAGGGAGGAAAACGGCTGGTACGAGATCGAGTTTTCCTTCGGGCAAATGGGGTGGGTTTCAAAAAAATATGCGCTCATGGTAAAATAATTTTCCTTCTATATCAGGGGCCGCTCATGGCCCTGAAACATTTTTTTAAGTTCCCTTCATGGATGCGATCCTTCTTCTTGCCGGATACGGCTCCCGTTTGAACCGACCGGACATCCCGCACAAATCGTTATTGCCTTTTGGCCCTGACACCCTTCTTTCCCGTCACCTTTCCTGTCTGCAAGAACTCAAAATCGACCGCACTTATCTGGTTCTGGGGCACAACAAAGACGAGGTCGAGAGTTATGTCCTGGGGTTACAGCTCGATATGCCCCTTCGGTTCATTGACAACCCGGTTTACCGAACAACGGGAAACACTCTTTCGATGGTGATGGGGCTACGCCAAAGCACCGGCGATGTTTTGGTTATGGATGGGGACGTTCTGTATCCGCGTGCCATTTTTATCGATTACGTGCGCCGGTCCGACGCGTCTTCATTCGCTGTGACACCCGGCGACATCGACGATGAAGAATCGTCGAAAGCGTTGCTGAAAAAGTCAGGCGACATCCACGCGTTCATCACCAAACGGCACCTGACCGAAGACGAAAAAATCAGTTTTGACTTTGCCGGCGAAGCGATCGGGTTTTTCAAACTTTCCGCGCCCGATGTCAAAAAGTTTCTCGACTTGTACCAAAGACATGAAGCCGAATACGAGAAGGTGCTCTGGGAAATTCCTTTTACAGAATTGGCGCGTACAGTGGATTTGAAATCCTGGATCACCGGGAATACGGATTGTGTTGAAATCGACACCGGTGCAGAATACGAACACGCGCTAAACTATTTTGAACAGCATAGAGATTTGTACGGTTGAAGAAAAAGGTGAGGGAAAAAGTAGCAGGCGCAGTCCCGCAAAAAAACGGAGTATCTAGAAGAATGAAGAGGTCTGCATGTTGAAGCAATACAAGGCCGTGTTTTTCGATGTGGGCGGGACCCTGCTCCGAGTGCACCCATCGGTCGGCGAAGTGTATGCAGAGCTGGCGCGCGATTTTGGGTTTTCCGGGTCGCCGGATGCAGTGGATGAACAATTTCGCCTGCAATGGAAAAAAACCGGTGGGATCGAATCACTCGGCCGTCAAAGTGGGTTGGCAATCGAAAAGAAATTCTGGCGCGATCTGGTGTTTGCGGTGTTCGAACATTTTGGCGGGTTACGCGATTTTGAAACTTATTTTGAAAACGTTTTTGAAGCCTTCCGTGGTAAAGATCGCTGGCGTGTTTACGAGGATGTTCTGGACTCTGGAATTTTGCAAACCCTGAAAGGGCAGGGGGTCGTTCTCGGAGTCATTTCAAATTGGGATTCCCGTCTCCCGGATACGCTCAACGCAATGGGGCTGGCACAGCATTTTGATTTTATCCTGGCATCGGCCCAGGTGGGCTCGGCCAAGCCGGACCAAAAGATTTTTATCGAAGCGTTGCAACTGAGCGGGGTGAAAGCCAGCGAGGCTTGCCACATCGGCGATGACCCTGTAGCCGACATCGAAGGCGCCATGCAGGTGGGCGTCGACGCGATCTTGATCGACCGAACCGGCAGGTTCGATTCGTTTGCGGGCCTTAAAATACGTTCTTTTTTAGAGCTTGGATGAAACTTTAAGTCTCACGGTTTGTAACCCTTCACTCCGTCGAGCTTGGCTTTGGTGAAAGAGGTCTTGTTGAGTTTGGCCTGGGTCAGGTCCGCGCCTGTGAGGTTGGCCCCAAAAAACGAGACCGCATTCAGGTCGGCTCCGCGCAAATCCGCGTTGGTCAGGTTGGCAAACGTCAGGCTCACTTCTTTCAGGTTGGCCTGAATAAATTTTGCCGAGGTCAAATTGGCCCGGCTCATGGTGGCGTTGATCAGGTTGGCTTTGCTGAAGTTGACTTTTTCCAGAGTGGCTTCGCTGAAATCTGCGGTGTTCAAATCTGCCCCGGAGAAATTAGAACCCGAAAGAAAAGCCTTTTCAAATTTGGTTCTCACCAGGGACGTTTTACTGAAATTGGCTTTCACGCAAGTCACCCCGCTGAAATCCATGCCAGAAAGATCCAGCCCCGTTAAATCCGTGTCCAACAGGTGAGGGCGGTTTTCTTCCTTCAACATTGCTTTTAATTTGCTGATACTGATATTCGCCATAAATTGCCTTCCCCTTTTTTATGTGTGTCTTGAAAATTATACCCCAATTACCATCTAATTTAATATTATAACCTGTGTGGAGTTTTTAAACAACCGGTCAGGATCAAACTGAAAGTGCGGGAGAGGTTTTATTCCCCTTTGTTCGATGCCTCCAAAGTTCGTAAACGAATAATAAATAGAAAGGCGTGTACTCAAACCAGGGGATCCACTTGGAATACCGCCCGATATCCTGATAGTCGAAATAAAAA
>UOGG01000230.1_pt1 | contig 24905 bp, 17 predicted proteins | sample 1990151 | NCBI WGS metagenome assembly UOGG01 (sample SAMEA4728526, study PRJEB27164) | hydrothermal vent metagenome | biome: marine basaltic hydrothermal vent biome; feature: marine hydrothermal vent; material: mineral | place: Pacific Ocean | collected 2011-06-14/2011-07-23 | depth 1741 m | reverse complement strand
GTTGGTCGACCGCCACTTTGCCTATCGTTTTGGTTCGTCCCGTGAAGACCTGGAAATGGATCCCCGTGACAACGCAGGCATAGCACCTCTTTCGGTGGTGGTAGACACATCCTTCCCCTGGGGCGAAGACCTCAGACCCGACACGCCCTTGAACCAGACCCTCATTTATGAAACCCATGTCAAAGGGTTGACCGCCCGGCATCCAGAAGTTCCAGAAGAACTGCGTGGCACTTTTTCCGGCCTCGCCTGCCCGCCCGTCATCCGTCACCTGAAATCGCTTGGGGTCACCGCTGTACAGTTGATGCCCGTTTTCCAGCATTTCGGGGAACAACACCTGGAAAATAATGGTTTGAGCAATTACTGGGGTTACAACACCCTGTCCTATTTCGCGCCGGACACAAGGTTTCAATCGGCCAGCTCCAGAGACCCCGTTCAGGAGTTCAAAACGATGGTCCGCACCCTGCACCGTGAGGGCATCGAAGTGATCCTGGACGTGGTATACAACCACACGGCGGAAGGCAATCATCTCGGCCCCACGCTATGCTACCGGGGCATCGACAACCGGTCATACTACCGGTTGAGCGACGACAACCCGCGACTGTACTTTGACACCACCGGTTGCGGCAATTCCCTCGACACCACTCACCCCCAGGTGTTGCAACTCATCATGGACAGCCTGCGTTACTGGGTCACCGAGATGCGTGTGGACGGGTTCCGCTTCGACCTTGCGACTGCTTTGACAAGAAACCATCACGCTGTGGATTTTCAGGGGTCCTTCATAAAAATCATCAAACAGGACCCGGTTTTATCCCAGGTCAAATTGATCGCCGAACCCTGGGACCTGGGTGAAGGTGGATATCAGGTGGGAAATTTTCCTTCCCCATGGTCTGAGTTGAATGGAAAATACCGGGACACCATCCGGCATTTTTGGAAAGGCGACGAATATTTTTTGCCCAAAATGGCAAGCCGTTTGTCCGGCAGTAGCGATTTATACCAGCACAATGGCAGGAACCCGCAAGCCAGCGTTAATTTCATCACGTCGCACGACGGCTTCACCTTGCAGGATCTGGTGAGCTATAACTCCAAGCACAATGAGGCCAACAATGAAAATAGCCAGGACGGAGACAACGGCAATTCCAGCTGGAACTGCGGCCACGAAGGCCCAACCGGTAACGCAAAAATTAAAACCCTGCGCGCCAAACAAAAGCGCAACTTCATAGCCACTCTTTTACTGTCGCAGGGAGTCCCCATGATAAATGGCGGCGATGAACTGGGCAGAACTCAGAATGGAAATAACAACGCCTATTGCCAGGACAATGCAATCAGTTGGTATGATTGGAATTTAAATAAAGAACAGAAACAGTTTCTCGAATTTTTCCAAAGAATAACTCAACTGCGAAAAGCCCATCCTGTGTTCACCCGGACAAAATTTTTCACCGGAAAGAAAGCCGGAACATCCACCGCCAAAGATATTTCCTGGATCTCTCCCAATGGCCGCCCGATGACTCAGGCCAAATGGCAGGAATCACATGCCCGCTGTATCGGGCTAAGGTTGGCGGGGGACGCCCTCGACGATTGGGATGAGCTTGGAAAACCATTGATCGGAAAAACTCTGCTCATTCTGATCAATGCCCATCACGAACAAATTCCCTTCATCCTGCCCGCACACAAACGAGCCACAAGGTGGACGCCTCTTCTGGACACCAGCGCTCAGGAACCTCACGGCATGGCCCGGGGAGGAACCGCTTACCCCTTGGAAAGCCGGTCCCTGACCGTCTTGTGCCTGATCCCGAAAAGCGAAAAATGACCGGCTGGCAACCCAGCCTCGGCGCCTGGATCACGCCCGACGGCACTCGGTTTCGTGTCTGGTCGCCCATAGCCAAGTCCATCGACCTGATCGTTGAGCCATCGCCTGCGACACCCGCAACCGTTCTGGCCCTGCAACCGGCAGACAACGGCTATTTCACCGGTACCTTCCAAGACCTGCCAACCGGAACCCGTTACCGATTCAGCATCGACAACCGGCAAGCGGTTCCCGACCCTGCGTCCCGGTATCAACCCGAAGGCGTGCATGGGCCATCCGAAGTTGTAGACGCTTCCATATTCCAATGGACCGACACCGACTGGACGGGCCTAAAAATGGAAGACCTGATTCTTTACGAACTGCATGTGGGGACTTTCACGCCGCAAGGCACTTTCAACGGCGTGCGCGAAAAATTAAACACGCTTAAAGACCTGGGCATCACCGCCATCGAGCTGATGCCGGTGGCGGATTTTCCGGGCAACCGCAACTGGGGTTACGACGGCGTGGATCTGTTCGCCCCGGCCCGGTGCTATGGCACGCCGGATGAGATGCGCCTTCTGGTAAACGAGGCACACGCTTTGAACATCGGAGTTTTTCTCGATGTAGTGTACAATCACCTGGGGCCAGACGGAGCCTATTTGGGCGCATTTTATCCGCATTATTTTTCTTCCTCTCACAAAATCCCCTGGGGCAACGCCCTCAACTTTGACAACAAACATTCAAGGCAGATACGAAATTTTTTCATCGAAAACGCTCTCCACTGGATTCACGAGTATCACATTGACGGCCTGCGCATGGACGCAACACAGGCGATGGTGGATTTTAGCCCCACGCATATCTTAAAAGAATTCGCCCTAAAAGTTCACGCGTCCAGTCCGAAAGAAAAAAACATCCTCCTCATCGCGGAAGACGACCGCAATCAATCCCAACTCATCCTGCCAGTCGATGAAGGCGGCTATGGGCTTAATGGCGTCTGGACCGACGATTTTCATCACCAGATGCGCCGCCTGCTCACAGGAGACGACGAAGGATTTTTTCAGGATTTCAGCGGCACGGTTGAAGACCTCGCCCGGACCCTGCGTCAGGGATGGTTTTATACGGGACAGCATTCTGCTTTCAGGAAACACGCGCGCGGCACATCGACCCAGGGGATTCCCGCGCAAAAATTCATCCACAGCATCCAGAATCACGATCAGATTGGCAACCGCGCACAGGGCGACCGCCTGCACATTGAAGCAGGTCTGGCGTCCTTTCGGGCTATGAGCGCATTGTTCCTGCTCTCCCCCGCCACGCCTCTGATATTCATGGGCCAGGAATGGGGAGCCGACACCCCGTTTTGCTATTTCACCGATCATCCCGAGGCTCTGGGAAAAGCCGTGGCTAAAGCCCGGCGGAATGAATTTCGGCAATTCAAATCTTTTTCTGAACCGACCGCGATGCGATCCATCCTCGATCCGCAAAAACTTTCCACTTTTGTCAACAGTCAATTGAACTGGCAGGAGCGTGAACAAAAACCCCATGCCGGTATTCTTGCTTTGTATCGCGAACTGATCAATCTGCGCAAGACCGAGCCTGCCTTGCAGGAAAAGTTCAACAGTTTTTTTCAGGTGGAAGCGCTCAGTGAAAACAGCATTGCCTTGAAACGGCTCGCCAAAGACAAATGCTCTCTCCTCGTCGTGGCGTGTTTGAAGGGGCAGGAGCAAATATCCTTGGGCAAGCATTCCATCACCCGACCTCCCAAAGACAACCCTTGGACCCGGCTCTTGACGACGGAGGACGCGAATTTCACCGACACGCCATCCAGCCCGGAGACGACGAAAGAAAATGAAACTATCGTTCTCAGTTTTAACAAGCCCTGCACTGTTATTTTTCGCGCCACAAAGCCATAACGCCCAAACAGGCATTTAATTTAAACCGGCAAAACTTGACTTGACGACAGGGAACAAGGACAATCAAAATCAGGAGGTCGACCTTGTATGAATGTCCCGCCCGGCAATGCCAAAACTTCAGTCAACGAGCCTTTGAGCCTGTTTCAGGAAACCCTTGCCACCCGAAATGATTTTCCCGGAAGCACCTACCGTCTGCAACTGAACCGGGGCTTCACTTTTTCCATGGCCCGGAATGTCCTTGCCTACCTTTTTGACCTTGGTGTTTCCCACTGTTACACATCCCCCATTCTGGCGGCGGGGAAGAACTCTCCCCACGGTTATGACACCTCGGATTTCACAAAGATCAACCCGGAGCTTGGCGGCGAAGCAGGGTACGACGCGTTTGCTGAGGAATTGTCGCGGATGAACATGGGCCACCTGCTGGATTTTGTTCCCAACCACATGGGGATTGCCGATTCTAAAAACAACTGGTGGCAGGATGTTTTGGAAAACGGCCGGTGCTCGCCTTACGCCGAGTTTTTCGATATCGACTGGAACCCCGCCAAGGCCGAACTCAAAGGCAAAATCCTCCTCCCCATCCTCGCGGATCAATACGGCGTGGTTTTGGAACAGGGAGACCTGCATCTGAATTTTGCGGAAGGAACATTTTTTCTCAACTATTTTGATCACCGTCTTCCGGTCAACCCGCAATCCATTCCCATCGTTTTATCGCTCGATCTGGAAAACCTGCAAAACGAAATTCCCGCAGACGACCCTGAAATACTCGAGTTTCTGAGCATCATCACCGCTTGCAACCGTCTGCCCGGTGGCGAAAAAATCACGCCTGAAAAAATCGAGGAACGCATCCGCGAAAAACAAGTGAACCGCGACCGTCTGCAACGACTGTGGGACGAATCTTCGCCCATCCGCCGGCACATCCAAACCAACCTGAAATTATTCAATGGAACATCAGGGCAGGCGGACAGTTTCGACCCCCTGCATCAATTGCTGGAAAAGCAGATCTACCGGCTTTCCAACTGGCGCACCGCCGTTCACGAGATCAACTACCGCCGCTTCTTCGACGTCAACCATCTGGTGGGCATCCGTGTGGAAATTCCGGGAGTGTTTCACCAGACCCATGCTTTGATCCTCAAATTGATCGGCGCGGGCAAAATCTCCGGACTGCGCCTCGACCACATCGACGGATTGTTCGACCCCGCCGCCTATTTCAACCGGCTTCAGGAAGAAATTTTATTCGAATACATTTGGCAGAATGAGCAGTTGCACCACCAGAACCCCAATCTCATCAAGGAAATGGTCCGGCAATGGCGTAAGACAGAGGCGCTTGCCGACCCGGCAGGGCCTGAACAGCGCCCGATGTACCTGGCGGCAGAAAAAATTCTCACCGGCACAGAGACCCTGCCCGAACACTGGGCAATTCACGGAACCAGCGGTTATGATTTCATGAACGATTTGAACGGTCTGTTTGTCGATGCTTCCAATGAGAAAAATTTCTCCAAAATTTATATCCGCTTCACCGGCGTCAACACTGCCTTTCAGGAAATCGTCTACCACAGCAAAAAACTCATCATAGAAACGGCGTTGACCAGCGAGTTGAACATTCTGGTGCGCGCCCTCAACATGATCTCCGAGGACGATCGCCGCCACCGCGATTTCACCCTCAACAGTTTGCGCGAAGCGCTCAGAGAAGTGGTCGCCTGCTTTCCCATATACCGGACGTATATCGATGCAGAGGGTTCCAATCCCCATGACACAGAAACTCTGCAACAATCCATCGCCCGTGCGAAAAGCCTCAACCCGGCAATGGAGTCCACCATTTTTGATTTTATCCAGGACACGGTGCAGTTTTGTGCACAAGAAACCGTATCTGAAAACAGAAACAAACATCGGCGGGATTTCGTCATGAAACTTCAGCAGTTCACCGGCCCCGTGCAAGCCAAGGGTCTGGAAGACACCGCCTTTTACCGCTACAATCGCCTCATCTCTCTCAACGAAGTTGGCGGGCAACCGCAACGGTTCGGGCTTTCGGTTTCCGGGTTTCACGCCCGCAACCTCAAACGGCAAAAAAACTGGCCGCACACCATGACCGCAACCGCCACCCACGATCACAAACGCGGGGAAGACGCGCGCGCCCGGATCAACATTTTATCGGAAATTCCCGATGACTGGCGTAAAGCCATTCGACGCTGGGCCTTGCTCAACCGGTCCAAACGCTCTTTGGTCGATGGCGGATACGCGCCCGACAGAAATGACGAATACCTGTTTTATCAAACCCTGGTGGGCATGTGGCCCTTAGCCACTGACATGCCGTTGGCAGACATCAAAACCCGCTTGGTCCGCTACATGCATAAGGCGGGAAAAGAAGCCAAGGTGCATACCAGCTGGATCAACCCCAACAACGCCTATGACATGGCGGTGGAAAAATTCATCGACAAAGCGCTAAAACCTTCCAAGTCCAATCGGTTTCTTGATTCCTTCCTGAGCTTTCACGGGCGCATCGCCCGGATGGGGGCGATCAATTCCCTCGCCCAGGTTCTGATCAAGATCACCTCCCCCGGAGTGCCCGATACTTATCAAGGATGTGAGTTGTGGGATTTCAGCCTGGTCGATCCCGACAATCGCCAGCCGGTGGATTTTGACAAACGAAAACACCTGCTGAAAAATTTACAGCCTCTGTTGGCTGTCTCTACAGAAGAGGACGCTAAACACCGGGCGGAACTCCTTCTTGAAATGCTGGATCATTGGGAAAATGGACAAATCAAACTGTTCGTCACCGCCTGTTGTTTGCACTTTAGACGAAAACATCCCGATTTATTTTTAGAGGGCGATTACCTGCCTCTCCAGGTGACAGGCGAACAGGCCGACCATGTAGTCGCCTTTGCCCGATATGCCAACGGAAAATTTGCCCTCACGGTGGCGCCCAGACTCGTGGCCGGGCTCATGGAGCCGGAGTTGAACTGGCCGGTAAAATCCGCATGGGGCAACACACACGTCCTTCTCCCACCGGGATTATCAGGCCAGGAAACCCTGGTCGATCTTTTCACCCGACAGCCTTTGTCCATCGCAACGCATGACGGGCAATCGACGCTGGACTTAAAGCAAATTTTTAATCTCTGGCCTTTCGCTTTACTGAGTAGCAATCTATAAAAAGGGAGAAATACGCAAAAAAAGTTCCTCCTGAAAAAATTGACCCGATTATTTTTTTGCGCTGGCAAATTATTATGCGAAAATACCCCCCCATGCAATAACACAGGGTGCGACATGGATTTACAGGATGGGAAATGCAATCGTCAACGAATCGTGGTGAATATTGACCCCGACCTTGAAGAACTGATTCCGGGATATCTTGGCAACCGTTTGAAAGATATTCAGAACGCGCAGGCACTGTTGAGCACCGGGGATTTCGAGTCGATCCAACGGATGGGCCATACCATGAAAGGCTCTGGAGGCGGGTACGGGTTTGATTTTATCAGCGCCATTGGCCTGGCTCTCGAAGAGGACGCGAAAGAAAAAAACGTGAAAAATATTCAAGCTTCATTGAATAGCCTGTGCGATTTTCTTGAACGGGTGCAAGTGGTCTACAAATAGGTCAAGAAAAACCATCCGATGAAAATACTCTCCAAACCACAATCTTCCCTCTCAAATATCATCCCCCTTTCTGCCTGTGTTTGATTTCCCACCTGTGGGTTTTATTGCCCGTGGTTGCAAACGGTTTTTAAAAAAAATTTCCGCTCAGGTTCTCCGCCTGCTTGCTCTTAGGCCATTGATATTTGGGTCCGCCGGCCTTTTCCTGTTGGCGATGGTGTTTCTGGCCTTGTCTGTTCAGGCCGGAGAAAGCGACTGGATCCACTGGCAGGAACTGTTCAACCAGCAGGAGACCGAAAAAGGCCATCCGCCAGAGGATCGATCCATCCGCATCAAGGACATTGAAGTCACCGGCACGCTGAATGATTATCCCGGTGTCGGCGTTTCCGGCTTTCGCCAGGTGTATCGCGAACGGTGTATCACCTGCCACGACGGCATCGAGGAAATCAGCGGATCGCATCCTAAAAACTTTGGTTGCACCGTGTGTCACGGGGGCGATGGCAACTCGGTGGAAAAAGAACTGGCCCATGCCACTTTGATTTATGATCCAGACGCAGGAACCGGCAAACGCAACCCCTCCAGCTTGAAAGTGGTGGAAAAATCCTGCGGACAACTATATTGCCACTCGGGGCATGCTCAATCCGACCGCAATCATATCCAACGGGTAAAAAAATCCATGATGGCCACTTTAGCCGGGGTGATCTCCGGCCTGCGTTATCAATGGTCGGCCCAAAGCGGGCGCGAAGCGATTTATGGCGTATCTGCAATCGTCGACGAAGACGGTCAGGTCCCGGTTGAACAAGGCGCCTTGCCAGGGCTGGACACACTGCCGTTGTTTTCCCCACTGGACGGCCAGGAAAAACCCAGCCTGACGGGAAAAGCAAAGGCGGCCCGGGTGTCCCGCAACATCGCCGACCGCACTCTTAGAAAAAAATGTTTTCAGTGTCATCTGGATTCCAAACCTGCGCCTGGGGAATTTCGCTCCCAGGGGTGTGCCGCCTGCCACTCCATTTATTCCACAGATGGCTTGTACAAGGGGGGCGACCCCACCATCTCGGCAACGGAAAAAGGTCATCCGTCTTTTCATAAAATGACTGCGCTGACACCGACCCTGCTGTGCACCCAATGCCACAAGGCGACGGGCATGGCTCAAAAAGAAGCAAATGAAGAAACGAATACTGATGGCACTTCAACGGCCCTGAGTTTCCCCGGTGCAGGGCAGGTTTTGCAGGACGTTCACTTTGAAAAGGGTTTCGATTGTATTGACTGCCACACCCAGTTTGATATTATGGGCGATGGCAACCTCTACTCCAAGCAGTATCAAGCGGTTGAAATCCGATGCGAAACCTGTCATGGAGATAGCGAATCCCTTCCTTTAACAGAAGAAGTGACCGACCCCAACGACCGGGTGATTCGCTTGAGCCAGCACTACAACGGCTGGGCCAATTCTGTCAGTGACAAAATGATCCTTTCCAAGCAGAAGCGCAAGTTGACCAACGTCAAAATTCAAAAAAATAAAATCATCACTTATGGGAAAAAAAGTGGGGAAACTTTCATCACCCCAACCATAAAAAAAGGACGACAAGCGCATGTTATCCCGGCGCACAAGAAAAAACTGGCATGTTCCGCCTGTCATTCCCAATGGGTTCCTGAATGCACGGGTTGCCATTCGATTGCAGTCAAGATGAAAGCGAATGCCACGGTAGAAGGGGAGCAAGACAATTCATGGCAAAGACAGGCTTCTGCAATTAAAGTCACAACCCCCGCTCTCATGGTCGGACCAAGGGGGAAAGTCGTGCCCATGCTGGCCCAACCCGACCGGACACTGACCTTGCTCGACGAACAGGGCAACCCCATCGCCGCATTAGCGAAAAACGGCGATACCCGGGGCCGCTACCGAGACTGGAAATTCACAAATCCGCATGGATATTCCGGGTCCAACCTGGCCTTTGCGGTCAGCCCGCATTCCGTCGGCAAAAAGGTCCGGTCCTGCGCCAGCTGTCATTTGTCTCCTGAAGCATTGGGTCTCGGCCAGGGTGAATTTTTTCCAGGCAAGAAAAGTTCCGGCAAAAATGACAAAATAGAATTCATCGACCGATCGAATATTGTCAAAAATAATTCTGTTTTTGCACCCGACGCCAAAGTCGATCTTCTCGGAAAACCACTGGCAGGAGTCAGCCAAACAGGAGCCCGCCCTTTCAATCAGAGAGAAATCACGCGCATCCTGAGAGTGGGGAACTGCCTGCCCTGTCATGACAAATATTCCGATCGAATTTATCAAAATATAAAAAGAAGTTATGCGTTTGAAAAAAAGCCCGCGCATCGTAAACTCATAGACGATTTAATTAATAAAAACTGATCTCGCTGTATGATCCTGAAAAATAAATTCTGGCTGATTTTTCTGGCAACCGTGTTGCCTATTGGAATCACCGCATCCTCTTTGTATGGGCAAATGGAAAACGCCCCCCTGCAATCAGAGGCACCGGCGAACGATGATGCGATCAACCCCGCTCCGGAATTATTTCAATGGCCGCCGCCTTTGGAAGACTCCGAAACTGCTGCGGAAAAAATGGGGACGTCCGAGTCGTCCTTCGTAGAAGAAGCCCCCCCCGCGACTTACCCCAAAAAAATTCCGCCGGAACCAGCACCTCCGAAACCAGTGCCTGAAGAGAAAAAAATTGTCAAAGACCTGCCGACATTTTCACCAAAAGAAAAAAGAATGGTCAAGGTTCCAGCCAGACCGAAACGGTCTGTTGCCGACGCGGGCGATTTCCGCGACCCCTTTTTCCCTGTTCGCGGCTTCCAGGAAAATTCGTCCGCAGTCTTAAAACCCGGCATCACCGTAGACGGCTTGCAGTTTTTTTCTTACGCGGACTCGGATAGTTTTGTGGAAAAATATTACCGCAATTCCAATTTTTCCATGGACAAAGTTTTTGGCAAAGTCACTCAGATAAATTCTCACCGGGGGTGCCTGCGTTGCCACACGGGAATCGAGGAAATCAGCGCAGACCATAAATTCAAATGCACACAATGCCATGGCGGGAACCGGCGGGCCAAATCGCTTGCCAGCGCGCACAAAGACATGGTCCCCAATCCGTCAGACTTGGAACATGCGGGTAAATTTTGCGGAAAATGCCACGCCGATCAAATTGAAAAAGTGGAACAATCTCAAATGGCCAGCGCCGAGGGGATGATCAACATCACCCGATACGCATGGGGGGCCCAGGCTTACGGGAAAATCAACTACTCCTTGCGACCCAACGAAAATGAAACCGCTTTCCCCCCGGTCGATAAAAAGCACGCGGTCGATTCCTTTTTACAGACCAAATGCCTGCGCTGTCACCTACAGGCTCCGGCCCCTCACCGGGCAGGAGATTACCGCGCCACCGGTTGCGCCGCCTGCCACATGGTCTATGGAAATGATGGGCTCACCCTTTCCCAGGATCGAGCCATCCAGTCCAAAAAGCAAAACCCTTATCAGGAAAACAAAACCGTTTTTCAGCGCGGCAACGCCGCAAACTCCCTGACCAGCAAACGCGGATACCCGGTCATTCATAAATTCACCTCCGCTATTCCAAGCGTTCAGTGCGAGCATTGCCACAACGACAACGGCATCGGCAACGAATTCGAAGGTTTGCTTAGAAAACCCTCGCGGCCAAGCGCGACACAGTCCAGAGTCAACACAGAAAAGCCCTTGCTCTACGGCAGTGAGCATGAATTTCTAACGCCGGACATCCACCGTCAACGGGGCATGCATTGCATCGACTGTCACGGAGGCAACGAGATCAAAGGAGCGCCGTCTTCACCTGAATTGCATTCCAAAGTAGAAATTCTCTGCGAAGATTGTCACGGCACGCACACCAAGGAGCCGGATGAGTTTTTACTGGTGCAATCGGACCCCAGCGCAAAAAAGATTTTAGACACCGTTGGCAGAAACCCCAACCTCAGAAAAAAAATCCGCGCGGGCAATATCATTCTGGTCAATTCCAAAGGGACCAAAATGCCGCATATCAAGCGGGATAAAAACCAGTGGGTGCTGTACTCCAAGGTTTCAGGGAAGAAACATGTGATTCCGATTCTTAAAAATATAGACCCGCCCCCCGCCCATCGGATAAGAAAACACATGACTCAGATGGAGTGCCACGCCTGCCACGCCCGCTGGTCCGCAAGCGACTGGGGCATGCACCTCATACGCGAGGATTCGCCCGATTTGGAGGAATGGAAAAACTGGAATTTTTCCGACCCGACACTGCAACAATTATTGACCGAGAACCCACCCGCAACCGGCAAAATGCTCGACTGGTCCACGGCAAAATCAACACCCACGGGAATAGAAGGAAACTGGGTGGACGGCGTGTGGTGGGATGTTTTCACGGAAACCAGCTGGCAGGATATGATTCTGGGGAAAAACGCACGCGGCAAATACACCATCATGAAACCGAGGTACCAGTATTTCATCACCGACCGGACCGAAGGCGACCCGACCAATGGGAAAAGGGCCCGAGTTCCTGAAACGGTGGACGGAAAACCCGGCCTGATTCTGGTCCCACATACGCCACACACGATCCGAAAATCTGTGCGCAGTTGCGAAAGTTGCCATGAAAACTCTCTGGCCATGGGCCTTGGGGATGCTCTCAAACGAACGATCACCGATGGCAAACGATTCGCACGCGAATTCAATTCAAAGAATCGACTGCTTCCTCAGTTTCAGCTCAAACAGGTTTTGACCAATAAAGGGCTTCATCTGCAAACCGCTGTTCCCTCAAAGGAATCCCGGTTTCTGCTTGGCAAAGAAATCAAGACGCTACAAAATAAAAGCGCCATTTATCGTATAATTCGCCACCTGAATTTACAGCATTTGAAGTTGCCAAGGCTCCTGGCCCGGAGCGAGTTCCCTTATGACCTGCGGCATAAAACCAACGAGAAAAAATTCGGACTTTCTTCTCCTGTCGAAGATTTGTATTATGATTTCAACAACAACAAATTTTTCGCATCGGGAACTTCCTTAAAAGATATCATAGAGAAACGCTTGGAAGAGGCCGCCCAGACGCCTGAAGAACCCATGAGACGGCAGGAAGAAAAGCCTTGGATGCCGCAGGAAATTGAGAGACCGGGAGAATTTGCCCCCGGGCAGGAGTTTACCAGCGAGAGACGAAATGAACAATTGGAGACATCTGCACCTGTCATTTCAGAGCCTTCACAGAACACCGGAGCCTGGTTTCCAGAAACCACACCACCAGCGGCGGAGCCCCCTTCTGAACCACCCACACTGGACGAAGAAGGCAACTCCATCCTTGATTTTTTTCAAGGCATCATCAAGCAGGAGCCGCCTCCACCCGACCCGGATGACCTGGAACAGCAACCGTTCGCCGAATAAAACCCTATGCGCATTTTAATCACCACCTTGTTGAGTGGATGGCTCCTTTGGGTGTCGCCTGTTCAGGCCGAACCCACTATTGCCGACAAACACGATTGCTCTTCCTGCCATCGTTTTTCAGTGGAAGATTCCCTGGAAACACACAAAGCCCCGGACCTGTTTTACGCAGGCAACAAATTTCAACAACCCTGGCTCAAGAAGTTTTTGCAGAATCCTGTGGTCGTCCGCAAGGCGGGGGTCTCGACGGACCCTGATTTTCTTAAAAAAGAATCCACCCTGCCCCACCCCGTCCTTGCCAAAAATGACGCCAGTGAGATGGCGGATTATTTAATGTCGCTCACGCTGTCCGATCTGCTAAAAGGCAAAGTGGGTGCGACCCCCCTGACGAAAGGCAACCGGGTCCGGGTAAAAATTCTGTTTGAACGAAATTACGGGTGCATCGCCTGCCATGAAGGGATCAACCTTGCCGGGCAGGCGCGCGGAGGAATTTCCGGGCCATCGCTTGCCAATGCCGGCAACCGTTTGCGAGCCGACTGGATTTACAATTGGCTGAAAACTCCACAAAAATTCATATCCAAAGGGCGAATGCCTTTTTATGAACTTGACGATGAATCTGCAATCAAAATCACAAAATACATTCTGTCGTTAAAAATCGGGGATTGGAATTAGCCTGAAATGACCTTAAAAAACTGGTTTATAATTTTTCTTTTTGGCTGGATGATCCCCCCATTGTCCGGTTGCGGAGACAGCCCCAAAGAGGCTCCCGCACCCTCTCTTCCCTCTAAAGCCACCCGTGCTCCAGAAGCACCTGCCCCGTCTGCCCCGAAAAAAATTATGGTCACAGCGCAAACCAGAGAAACCTATCAATGGTATTGCACCCAATGCCACGGCCTGAAAGGCAAAGGCGATGGAGTCAACGCCAAACTGCTCACCGTGCCGCCCCGCGACCACACCAAGGCAAGCTACCTGGAAACCCGCACCGACAAACAGTTGTTCGATGCGATCAAACTGGGTGGGCTGGCCGTTGGACGGGCGCCCTGCATGCCGAGTTGGGGCAACACGCTGGACGAAAAAATGATCCTCTCCCTAGTCGGCTATATCCGCGAACTGTGCGATTGCGAAGCGTTTTAATGAACGACCTTGTCCGCAAGCGGACGGGGTGTCCTGCAAGGGGTTTTATTTAAAAGCCGTGACCAAGCCACGGGGTATCAAACCCACTGGTGGGAATAAAAATTTGCTATAATCCCCCTTTTCGTCACACAATCAATTTTATTCAATACCTTCAAACCCTTCACTCTATAGGCTCATGGTCGATATCGTTCCATTTTCAGGTTATTTATACAATCAGGAAAAAACCGGCCCCATCGACCGGGTCATCGCTCCGCCTTATGACGTCATCTCGCCTGAGGATCAGGAAAAACTCTACGCCAACAGCCCTTACAATGTCGTCCGGTTGATTCTGGGCAAACAGTCTTCTGACGACACAGATTCGGACAACCGCTACACCCGCGCGGCGGCGGTTTTTTCCGATTGGATTGCCGAGGGTGTTTTAGCCTGCGACACAACCCCCGCTTTTTATGCGTACAGTCAGGACTATGAATTTCAAGGCAGGCAACTGAGCCGCATGGGGTTTTTCGCACGGGTAAAGGTGGAGGACTTCAGTTCGGGAAACATCTGCCCGCACGAGTTCACCCTCGCCAAAGCGAAAAAAGACCGCACAAAATTACTGGAATCCTGCCGGGCAAATTTCAGCCCGATCTTCGGATTATTTTCCGACCCTGAAGGCTCGATAGATAAAATACTGGAAACGGTCAAACGGGAGAATCCCCTCGCGGTTGTGGAAGACACCGAGGTGACGCATCGTTTCTGGCGCATTCGGGATGCAAAAATGATTGCTGACATCACCAATAGTTTTCAGGCAAAGAAAATCACCATCGCCGACGGTCACCACCGCTATGAAACAGCGCTCGCTTACCACAAAGCCCATTCGGGCGATGTTCCGGATTCCGCCCATGTGATGATGTTTCTCACCAACCTGAATTCGGAGAATATGTCAATTTTCCCGATTCACCGGGTGATTCATTGCCCTGAGGCGTTTGACGGCAAGGATTTTTTAGCCCGCGTCAGCGAGTTTTTTGATATCGAGTCCATCGCTCCTGACGCAACGACGGAAGACATGTCCACGCTTCTGAAAAAATCCGGCTTGGACGAAAAGAAAATTTCCTTCATCGTTTACCTGGGCAAAAACAACGCGCACTTATTGAAACTAAAGGATACGAAAAAAGTTATTCCGTTTCTCCAGCCGGACGAGCCTGAGGAAATGCAGGTGCTCGATGTCATTCAATTGCACGCGCTCCTGATCCGGCCCATGTTGCACATCGACACCAAAAAAAGTGACCAGCAACAGCATGTGTCCTACAAAGTGGACATGAACGTCGCCATGGAACTGGTGCACTCGGGGAAATACCATCTGGCATTTTTTATGAACGCCACTAAAATGGATCAGGTCCGCGAACTGGCGGAAAAAGGCATTCGCCTGCCGCAGAAAGCAACGTTTTTTTACCCCAAATTATTGTCGGGCCTGGTCATCAATAAATTTGAGTCCTGACCCGTGGTCCACTGGGCGGAAAATTTCCGCTCAAGGGTTGTTTGAGAACCCTATCAGGTTGCTGAAAAAGTCTCAAGCACGAGGGTTTCCACTGTTGTCATGCTGAACTTGTGATATTCGACCATTGCCAGGGGTATGTCGAAGTATAACCTTGACAATAAGAGCTGTTTTCACACTTCGACAAGCTCAGTGCGACAGTTGCGGGTAGCAAAAATAGTTTTTCAGCAACCTGCTATAGTTTCTCAATGGGCGAATCTTTTTGCCCTGGAGTAATTCGATCATCGCCTCAATTTTTTTTAAGACACTATCATGAAAGTTTATTCAGCGGATTTTCTAACAGGTGCAGTTTCCGCCAAACAATACCCAAAATTATCCCATCCGGAATTTGCTTTCGCGGGCAGATCCAATGTCGGCAAGTCTTCCCTGCTCAAATCCCTACTCAACCGCAAAAAACTGGTGCGCACCAGTTCCACGCCCGGAAAAACCCAGGAAATCAATTTTTTCGAGATCAACGAAAAACTGATCTTCACCGACCTCCCCGGTTACGGCTTCGCTAAGGTGCCTAAAGCGGTGCAACGCAAATGGCAAAACATGATCGAGCAATACGTTCTCAAACGGGAAACCCTGACGGCATTGATATTCATTGTGGACCTCAGACGGGACCCGACAACTCTGGATATGGAGCTGAAACACTGGCTCGACGCCAATGGGATTCGTTACATCCTGGTGGGCACAAAGGCCGACAAACTCTCTGCCGGGGAACGGAGCAAACAGACGAAGAAAATCAAACAAGCCTTCTGCCGAGAGGAGGACTCGGAAAAACTGGTCGTGTATTCCAGCAAAAACAATCTGGGGCGTAAAGAGTTATGGAGCCAGATCACCAAACTGGCGAACCTGCAAAATGCACAAACGAAAGAACAGGAAAACGAAAATCCGTGAGCGATCGAACTCAACAAAAATAAATTAGGAAACGATGTTCAGCAGGTTGCCTTTATCGGCTGATGCAGGAGAGACAAAATTTTTCAGAAGATTCTGAGTTCTGAGGTTGGAGTTGGAATTTTCCGGTGCTTTTCTTCCCTGACCCGCTTGCGGTTTTTCTGCTACAGGTTGATAGTTTCCAGCCGTTGGAATGGAAAATTCCAACGAGCTCGCAGGATCGGGTTTTTCTGTACCTGAAGTTTCTTCCTGCTTTTCGAGGCGCTCTTGCTTGACCTCCTGACGCGCCTGGGCTTCCAACTGGGCGGCCTGAGCCGCGACCTGACGGTCCTGCGCCGAGGGGTCGCTGGGTGCATTGGCCGCGCGTTTGATGGTCTGGGCCTTGATCAAAGTCGCCTGCGGATTGCCCGAAACTTTGGACGTGTCGATCTGGACTTCGCCCCCGACCGCATAGGACCGACCATCGGAACCGGTTTGAAATTCAAAAGAAGGCGGACCTTTGGCATAGGGCCCCGCCGCCGCTAAATGCGCCTGCTCGTGCGCTCGCACATCCCGGTCGCGGGCTTTGAGGTCGTCCAACGCTTGTTTTTCTTCTGGAGAAAGTTCCGCTTCCGATCGTGGCCCTGCACCATTCGCTGGGCCGGGAGCATTGTCCTCAGCATTATTTTCCAACCCGTTTTCAGAGAATCCCGAAGCGATTGCCTTTTCCAGAGGCGAATTCCCTGATAACGAAACCCGGTCCGGTGCGGTTAATTTGTCTTCCAGCAGGTCTTTTTGGGCTTCGCACTCTTTGCAGGGCTTGCCCTGAACAAATTTAATGCTCGGTGGACCCTGAGTAATTCCAACTTCCATACGCTTTCGGCCCAAAAGGGTGAGCTACACTTAACCCATTGATTTTACATCAATTATAATATGATTGTCACCTGAAAATATGCCTTATCTTGTGATCGGCCTGTTTAGTTGAAACTTTAGTAGGAATAAAAATTTATTTTTTTGGTTTGTAAAAAATGTTGCGCCTGACGAGAATCTCACCATCGCCTAACACAACCCAAATGCGACCTCGGTCTGATAAGATATGTGCTTAGCAGGAAAATACTTATTGATAAAAACCCGGGATTGAAAACAATTCATGTCTAAAAAAAATATCCTGATCGTCGAAGACGAGAAAGACATTCAAGAGCTGGTCCGCTACAACCTCGCCAAGGAAGGTTATCAGGTGACATTGGCGGACTCTGGCGAAGAGGGATTGACGGCCGTACAATCCCAGAAACCCGACCTGGTGATTCTGGACCTGATGTTGCCTGGTGCCGATGGTCTGGAGGTCTGCCGACAAATGAAAAATAATCCGGCAACGGCGGATATTCCCGTCATCATGCTCACCGCCAGGGGAGATGAATCCGACATCGTGGCCGGATTGGAACTGGGCGCCGATGACTACGTCACCAAACCTTTCAGCCTGAAAGTTTTGGTGACCCGTGTGCACGCGGTTCTCCGCAGAAGCAAAAAAGACACCCCGGATGATGAAGATGTATTGCGGTTTCCTGAGTTGGTGATTCACTCCGGACGCCGTGAAGTGCGAGTAAACGATAAAACGGTTGCCCTGACGTTCACCGAATTCGGCATTTTAAAATATCTCGCCCACCGTCCCGGATGGGTGTTCACCCGGTGCCAGATTGTCGATGCCGTCCGGGGCGATGGTTATTCGGTGACCGAGCGTTCTGTCGATTTTCAAATCGTGGGTTTACGTAAAAAGCTAATGGCGGCGGCAGTCCGCATTGAGACTGTGCGCGGTGTCGGTTATCGATTCAAGGAAACCCTGGATGAATAAGAAAAGACTCTTCTGGCAACTTTTCCTGACCTACCTGCTGATCACCCTGACCGCTTTGACAGCGGTGGGATGGTATTCTTTGAATTCTCTCAGCGAGTTCCATTACGACCGGATAGCCATTGACCTTGAAGCACGCGCCAGGCTGGTAGAACGCCTGGTTCTAAAGCGCCTGACCCTTAAAAATTCATCCTCCGAAAATATTCAGTCTCTGAATATTCTCAGCAAAGAAGTCGGCGAAAGCACTTCCATGCGGGTTACCCTGATCGACAAGGCAGGCAACGTTCTGGCAGACTCTCATGAAGACCCCGCCAGAATGGACAACCACGCCAACCGCCCGGAAATAAAAAAAGCCCTTTCGGGCAAAATTGGCACATCCTCCCGGCACAGCCTTACGGTCAAGGAACAACTTTTTTACCTGGCCCTTCCCGTTCTTCAAAAAGGAGAAGTTCTTGGAGTTGTCAGAACATCCATTCCCGTCACATTCATCGACAACGCCCTCAATTCGATTGAAACCCGAATCGCCTGGGCGGGGTTTGCGATCGCCTTGCTGGCCGGGTGGGTCAGCCTCGTGGTTTCCCGGCGCATCAGCAAACCTCTGGAAAACATGAAACGCGCCGCTGAAGAATTTTCCCACGGGGATTTAACACGCAAAATTTCGGCAACCGATTCTTTTGAAATTTCCGGGTTGGCAGAGGCTTTGAATAAAATGGCACGTCAGTTGGATTGGCGAATCCGTTGCGTCACCGAGGAAAGAAACGAACGCGAGGCGATTCTGTTCAGCATGATCGAAGGCGTTTTCGCGATAGACGCCGCAGAGCGATTCATCAGCATGAATCAGGCGGCGGCTAAATTGCTCGGAGCAGACCCTGAAACCTCCAGAAGAAAACATATTCAGGAGGTGGTGAGAAACAGCGAACTGCAAACATTTGTTAAAAAAGCTCTGTACAGTTCGGATGTGGTGGAAGCGGATATTGTCATGCGCGGCGCCCAGGAGCGAAACCTGCAAGCCAGGGGAACGGTTTTAAAGGATGCCAGTGGCAACAACATCGGTGCCGTGATTGTTTTAAACGATGTGACCCTCCTCAGACGCCTGGAAAACATGCGTAGCGATTTTGTTTCCAATGTTTCCCATGAAATCAAAACACCCATCACTTCGATCAAGGGATTCGTCGAAACTCTGCTGGCGGGAGCGATCCATGACCCAAAAGATGCTTCCCGGTTTTTGGAAATCATCGCCCGCCAGGTCGACCGGTTGAACGCCATCATCGACGATCTCCTGAGCCTTTCCCGGCTGGAGCATGATTCCGATCGTTTCACCATTGCCATGGAACCGACTCGCTTGCAGGAAGTCTTGCAATCCTCCATTCAGGCATGCCAGGTTCGGGCCGCAAAACACGCGGCGACCATCGAATTGAATTGCGATGATGATCTCAAAGCGAATATCAATCCGCAATTGCTGGAACAGGCGATCATCAACCTGGTGGACAACGCGATCAAGTTCAGCGGGTCTGACAAACGGGTAGCGGTTTCAGCAAAACTGGCAGTCGATACGATCATCATTCAGGTCAGGAACTTCGGACCGGGGATCGACAAAGAACATTTGCCGCGCCTGTTCGAACGATTTTACCGCGTCGATAAATCCCGAAGTCGGGATCAGGGAGGAACCGGCCTCGGCCTCGCCATTGTCAAACATATCGCCCAGGTCCATAAAGGCTCTGTACGGGCAAACAGTGAATTGGGCAAAGGAAGCGTTTTTTCCATTCATCTGCCAGCAAAATAGCCTCTCTTCATTCGTGGTTGCCGGTCACTTGATCCCTGCAACCTGCCCCCTCCCTTAAACTCTCCTCTAGTTTCAAAATTTCCCCGGACTTTGTATTTCGTTATATTTTCTTGTATATTACGATAAAGTCCGTTATATTCTTTTATATACTACGTATACGAGATTTTTTAATTGTGTTCAAAGGAAATTTTTATGCGCTGGATGATTGTCCCAACGCTTGCTCTGCTGACCATGATTTCAGCTTCTGTTCATGCAGGGGAAGTTCATGTGGCGGTGGCGTCCAATTTCATCAGCCCGCTTAAAGTCATTAAAACCCGGTTTGAAAAATTTTCCGGTCACCGGATGATCATTATTTCCGGTTCGACCGGCAAGCTGTACGCGCAGATCAAACACGGCGCTCCTTTTGATTTATTGCTGGCCGCAGATAGCCTGCGCCCCAGACTTTTGGAGGAAGAAGGCTTCGCGGTCAAAGATTCGCGTTTCACCTACGCCGTGGGTCGGCTCACTTTATGGAGCCGGGACCCAAATCAGATCACCAAAGCGGGCGCTGAAATTTTTCAACAGCAGACCTTCAATCACCTGGCGATGGCCAATCCTAAAACCGCGCCTTATGGACGAGCCGCCCTGCAAGCGCTCAAGAAACTGGGTGTCTGGGGTCAGGTAAAGGATAAAATCGTGCAGGGGGAAAACATCGGGCAAACATTTTTATTCGTTGCGACCAAAAACGCGGAACTTGGGTTCGTCGCTCGTTTGCAAACACGGGACACAAAAAATAAATTCAACGGCAGTCGGTGGGATGTCCCGCCTGATTTATACGACCCCATCTATCAGGATCTGGTGTTACTGAAACGGGCCCGTGACAAGCCTTCCGCACACGCGTTGGCAAAATTTTTACAAACACCTGAAGCGCAAAAAATAATCGCTGATTTTGGCTACGACCTGAAATAGTTTTTTTAAAAATTTCTGGAAATACTCGCATGAATTTTACAAATTTTGATCCTGCGCCGATCTGGCTGAGCTTACAACTAGCGGGCATCACCGTGGTGCTACTGCTGATAGTGGGAACGCCGGTCGCGTGGTGGCTGGCGCACACCCGGTCGCGCGCGCGCGTTTTTGTGGAAGCTGTGGTGGCGCTTCCGTTGGTGCTTCCGCCGACGGTGCTCGGGTTTTATCTGTTGATCGCTCTTGGGCCCGATGGCTGGCTGGGAGGCCCGGCAAAAGCCGCTACCGGCTCGGCTCTTTCCTTCACTTTCACCGGCCTTGTCATCGCCTCCACGTTGTACTCCCTGCCGTTTGTGGTGCAACCGCTCCACTCCGCTTTTGAAGCGGTGGGGAAAACTCCTCTGGAAACCGCCTGGTCCCTGGGAGCTTCCCGGTGGGACGCGTTTTTAACCGTCGCTTCTCCCCTGGCTCTCAGAGGATACATCACCGCAATTGTTCTGGGGTTCGCCCATACTTTGGGCGAGTTTGGCGTTGTGCTCATGGTCGGCGGCAACATACCGGGAAAAACCAAAGTGATTTCCATCGAAATCTATGACCGCGTGGAAGTATTGGAATACACCGAGGCGCACATCCTGTCCGGCGGATTACTGCTGTTTTCCTTTCTGGTTTTACTGACCGTTTACACCCTCAACCGGCGACTGCCGATTCACGCCACATGAATGAATTGACCGCAAATTTTGAGGTCCGTTTTCCGGGGTTTCATTTAGACGCTCGGCTGAAAATTCCAAAAAGCGGCGTGACCGTTCTCTTCGGGCCGTCCGGGTCAGGTAAAACCACTCTGCTACGTTGTCTTGCGGGGTTGGAGCGCTCGCCTTCCGGGTGCATGCAATTTGGAGACACCGTCTGGCAGGATGAAAACCGGGGAATATTCAAGCCCGTCAATGAACGCCCGATCGGGCTAGTTTTTCAAGAACCTCGTTTGTTTCCTCATATGAATGTGCGTTCCAATTTACTGTACGGGTTCAAACGCATCCCGGAAAACATTCGCCGGATTGTTTTGGACGACGTGGTTGAAGTTTTAAACATTGCGCATCTGCTGGACAGGCAACCGGGTTTCCTGTCGGGAGGCGAAGGCCAACGAGTGGCGATCGGCCGGGCATTGCTGACAAGCCCGAAACTGTTATTGATGGACGAGCCTCTCGCATCCCTCGACCACCAGCGCAAGCAGGAGATACTGCCCTATATTCGCCGTCTGCAATCCCGATGGAACATTCCCATCATTTACATCAGCCACTCGCTGGATGAAATTTTACAATTGGTGGACACCGTGATTCTTTTAAAAGAAGGGCGAATCGTCGCTCATGGCTCCGCAAAAAAAGTATTTTCCAGGCTCGACCTTCGCGGCCTGATAAACTCTGAAATTCTCGGAGCGATTTTTGACACAAAGGTCGTCGCGCATGAACCCGAGTTTGGCCTCACCCGCGTGCGCTTCATGGATCATCAACTGCTTGTTCCAAGGCTCGCGGCATCTCCCGGGCAGTCTGTCAGGCTTCACATTCACTCCAATGACGTGAGCATCGTGACGTCTCCTCCAAATATCCGAACAAGTGTGCTCAATATTCTGGAGGCCACCGTGATAGAAATCGGGCCGATCGACGCCACCGGATACTCGGTCGATATCAGTCTGGATGTCGGGCAAACGCTGTTGGCGACCATCACAAGAAAGTCGTTGCTAAACCTTGGCCTCGAACCCGGCCAGAAAGTTTATGCGCATATCAAGGCAATTAAAATGGTGCATGAATGAGAAAATGAGTTTACTTTACTAAAGCGTGTCCTCAAATTAGTTTAAGCGGCATAATGGTTGTTTTAATTTAGGTAGATCATGGAATCGTCGTTGCGAGGAGCTTTAGCGACGAAGCAATCCAGAGACTCTGGGTCGCCGCGCCGCTTTTCGCGGCTCGCGATGACGAAATATACAATTTATGGCAAAAAACACTGTTATAAATTAATGATTTGCAAATTTGAGGACACGCTCTAATGGGATGCTGAAAAAGTCCAAAACGCCGGGGACTTCCACTGTTGTCATGCTGAGCCAGTCGAAGTATGACTTGGATAATGAAGGCTGTTTTCACACTTCGACAAGCTCAGTGTGACAGTTCAGGGTGGTAAAAATTGTTTTTCTGCAACCTGCTAATGGTGGGGTTGTTTTTTTCTTTTCAGGGGGAACATCATGGTCAGATCCAGCGGTTTTTTAAAACTCATCGCCTTTGCAACGATCGGCATTTCGACAATTATTTTCGCCTTCGCTCAACCTGCTTTTGCAGACGAATTGCGAGCGGAACAGGTCAGCTCAGAATACACTCCGCATATTCAATCGGCCCTTGCTGAACTGGCCGAAGCCGGGGGCAGGCCGGGAGCGTGTTTCAATGAGGGTTCTGTAGAAAAATGCGCCACCTGTTGCCGGGAGTTCATGACCGCCTGCATCGACCTTGTGGTCCCACTTTGCCTTCAGGGCGACCCCGACCGGAGCGAATTCAGGCATTGTCTCAAGAACAAAGAAGACCGTTGCAAAAGCGACTTCCACAATTGCGCCTGGTTGTGCCGTCGCGCTAAATAAACCGAAACCCAACGGTTGGACACTTATTTTGCGTTTCGCACCCCGCGCACTCCGCCTTTATTGCACTTTGTAATCGGAGCCGAATGGCCCATGCCGGATGCAAAATAAAGTATCCGGGTGCAACAATCGGCCAGGTCGGTTTTGTGGTAATCAGAAGTCCAATACCAATAAGCCGCCCCGTCAGCGAACTTTTCATCCAGCGCCAAAGGAAATTCGGGGTCATGATCCATACTGCGAATGTTTTCCTTGGTGTTGTCGTAGATTCCCGCGATCTCAGGCATACTCGGCATTCTCCAATCGTCATGCCCCCCTGTCCGCAGATTTTCGACATACTCTTTTGACTCACGCCATTCCAGGCACTTGCCCAAATCGGCGTGACTGTCTTTTTGTGCCCACATCAGGCCCGAGTCCGGGTCGCTGATGGTGCCATCGCCGTTGTCTTTCAAGTGCAACCTTGAAACAGGAGGCGGCGGCGGAATATACAGGGGCGCGACATAAGGCTCCCTTGGGCCAATATCCTGCACGCCCGCCAGACTCAAAGCTGGCCATCCAAGTAGCAGAAATAATACCGGCAAGACTTTATCACTCAGACGAAACATATTACTTTCTCCTGTTTTTATTAAACCGATATCAGGCATCTGTCTGACGAAGGGTTTTCATGGGTTTATTTTTTAGCACATCCAGACTGCTCAGGATGCCGGTCAACACAGTGAGCAGGACACTGAAAACCAGGGTCCACAACAGGATCGCGGGATACAGGTTCCAGTCGGATTTCACCAGATAAGTCAGGACCCCCCAGGAAAGCAGGCAAGACAAGCCAAGGCCCAGCACTCCCGACACAACGCCCAATATGGCATACTCTACTCCGAGGATACCGGCCACGGTGTTTTTGCTCGCACCCAGAATTTTCAAAACCGCCGACTCCTTCAGCCGACGGTATTTGGTCGAGGCGATCGACCCGGACAGAATGATCAAGCCCGCCAGAATGCTGAAGCCCGACATGAAGTCGATCAGGGTTTTCAGTTTTTCCACCACCGATTCCACCGTATTGACAATGTCACGGGTGCTCAAAGCCGTGACGTTGGGAAGTGCGTCCACCACGGCCTGCTGAAGCCCCTGCTCTTTTTCCTCGGACACATACACCGTAGCCACAAAGGTGATGGGCGCATCTGCAAGCGCTCCCGGTGAAAAAATCATGTAAAAATTGGTCCGCATATTGCGCCAGTTGACTTTGCGGATGCTGGTGACAGGCGCTGAGATCTGGACCCCTTGAATCTCGATCGTGAGCTCCGACCCGATGCGGACCCCGAGCCTTTTGGCCGCGTCTTCTTCCAGGGAAACCTGGGGAACGGCGGCTTCTTCCTTCGTCCACCACTTTCCCCGAACAATCTCATTGTCCTTCGGCGGATCAGTCATATAAGTCAGCGCAAAACTCCTAGTGATGAACCATTCTTCATCGCGTCGGTTTTTGTATTGCCAGTCGGAGATTTTTTTTCCATCAGCGCTGTACAATCGTGATCGGATCAGAGGCACAAGTTC